>Ga0183095_10185_pt1 | contig 140351 bp, 126 predicted proteins | sample BioMet4_FD_130346 | JGI IMG/M metagenome (GOLD analysis project Ga0183095, IMG submission 130346) | Microbial communities from bioreactor (seeded with sewage sludge) at LBNL, California, USA - Biofuel metagenome 4 (v2) (version 3) | ecosystem: Engineered > Bioreactor > Anaerobic > Unclassified ...
GACAGTGCAACGACTCCTATTCTCTGGCGGTCATCGCCCTGAAACTCAAAGAGGTGTTTGGACTCGACGATATTAACAAGCTGCCGATTGCTTTCAATATCGCCTGGTACGAACAGAAGGCCGTCATTGTTCTCTTGGCGTTGCTGTACCTGGGTGTGAAGAACATCCACCTCGGCCCCACGCTGCCGGGCTTCCTGTCTCCCAATGTGGCCAAGGTGTTGGTTGAAAAATTCGGTATTGCAGGTGTCGGGACAGTTGACGATGACATCAAACTGTTCATGAATGCCTGATAAAGAAAGGAACATCAGCATATGAAAGCGACGATCGACAGAGAAGGCTGTATTTCCTGCGGGCTATGCGCATCAACCTGTCCGGAGGTATTCCGGATGGCTGATGACGGGCGTGCGGAGATTTGCACAGACCCTGTTCCTGAATCTGCGGAAGACGCGGCGGCAGAAGCGCGTGATAACTGTCCCGTCTCTGTTATCACGGTAGAATAACCATGAACCAGCGCCCTTCTGAAGGTTTTGGCAGTTCAGAAGGGCGCTTCAACATTTAATCATTTATTTAACATCGCACTGATTATGGTATAATTGTTAGCATCAATTTAATGTTGGGAGGCTGCAAAATGAGAATCGGGGTTATTATTGAAACCAAGGAATTTGAGAAGTCCTGGAACGCGATGCGTTTTGCCGTTACAGCCAGAAAGGGCGGAAATGAAGTGAAGGTTTTTCTTATGGGGGAAGCTGTTGAAATTGAGAGCCTTCACCACGAAAAATTTGACGTGGCTGCTCAGGTTGAGGCATTTCATGAGGCAGGCGGGGAAATTCTCGCTTGTGGCACTTGCCTCAAATCAAGGAATATGGACGGCAGCGAAGTCTGCCCGTTATCCACTATGATTGATTGCCTGAAGATGGTGGAATGGGCGGATAAAACGGTAACCTTTTAAAGAGAGGCAGGGGGCGCGAAATGAACCTTATTGGGCAGATAATCAACGCTATGATTGCCTATTACACCGGGGATGTTCGGCGAATCAACCATTTTCTGAAGGTATACGGTTTTGCAAAGGCAATCGGAGAGATGGAAGGTTTAGACGAAAGCACGCAGAAGATTCTTGAGATTGCGGCGCTTACTCATGACATTGGGATTAAAAACAGCGAGAAAAAGTACAACAGCTCCGCTGGAAACTATCAGCAGATCGAAGGTCCGCCTGAAGCAAAAAAGCTTCTGGAGGGGTTAGGCATCGAATTGGGTGTTATTGACCGTGTATGCTGGCTTATCGCGCATCATCATACCTATACCGACATTCAGGGAATCGATTATCAGATACTGGTTGAGGCAGACTTTCTTGTTAATTTTTATGAGGATGATATGTCGAATAACTCCGTTCACAGTGTCGGTGATAAAATGTTTAAAACATTGAGTGGGAAAGCTATTCTAAACGCAATATATGCTTAAAGGAAAATTAGATCAATAATTGGAGTGAATACAAAAAAAGCGGTCCTGGCAGATTTGAACTGTCAGGCCGCTTTTAATCTATTATCTGGAGGTCTTATGTTGACAACGGATGAAAAAATGCTTGATTCTCAGCAAATAGCCCCGCTTTTACCTGACAACATCGGGACAACTCAATCCTCAGGATTAAATCATTTATCTGGATGTCCGGATAATCTGTCGGTAGCGGTCAGGGTATAGGAAATATCCGCTTGCTAGCCGAGACCGTTGCCGCCGTTTTGTGGCTGCCGGTCAATGGCATTGCCAGTGATGCAGATGGTATCCGGTTCGCGTGAAACCAGAGGAACGTTGTTGCCGCCGGTCCCATACCGAGCCGACATGGTGGGCGCGACTTTGTGCGGGCCGGTGTATCTGGCATCGATCCCGTAATTTTCGTATACCAGCGGCTGATGCCCTTTTACATCGGCACGGAGTGTGCCGGTGTGATCGAGAGACAGATCCATGCGTTGTCCGCCCTGGTCATTTAGGCCAGCGTTTCACCGCTGGCAAAGCTGACCCTGCCAATGACTGGCGGCTCCTGCTGCGCCATGTCCAGCTCCTGCTGGCGCTTATCAAAGCAGGTCAGGTACGCCTGATAGTCTCCGGGCTTGGGATTGCAGCGCAGGCAGTAGCGGTAATGCTCGGTTTCCGCCACATAGCCGTACTGACCGGAATTTTTGCTTAACTCCCCGCCGTTGTTGTAGCAGTAGTTGGACATGGAGGACAGGTCCTTCAACACGGTTTTCCGAAATTCATCCACCACGCCATTCAGCTCTGTTTTGAACTCCGGTGAGTTTAATGTCTCGTCGCCGCGCGTCCACCAGGTGTGCCAGAACTCTTTGCCGCCATGGCCAAAGTCCATGCGGACATGGCCGATGCAGCCAAGTTCTGTGTCTTTCTCCGGCGTCATGGCATAAAAAAAGCCTGCCTCTGATTCAGAAGCGGGTCGGAGCTTGAATGTTTGATTGTCCGCTGGGTAAGAGATATCATGTTCCTCACAGAACGCCTGAAAGGTCAGGTGCTCGTCAAGGAAATCCAGACTGTTTCCCAGTCGCAGGAAGCCCTCGCCGGGGATGTTGATTTTCTCGTGGGTCAGGACGCAGCCGGCGTGGTTGATTACCACATACGGCTCAATGGTGACCGGCTCGCCGGGATCGTCGTCGCTGCCGCGCAGGTCGTAGCAGTACCAGCCGTCCGGGACACTGTTAGTCTGAATGCGGGCGCTGGTAAACAGCGCAGGTTTGCCGAACAGCTCAATGTGTTCGTATTCTTCTTTCCTGGCATTCACACGCATGGACTTCATCTCCTTTATGTTTTTTATAGCTACACAACATACCACAGCGTGGCAGCGATAGCTACTGTTTCTTGCGTGGGGAGGGCTCAGATGTTATACTGAACTCACAGACTTATCGGAATTTGAAATACGGATCATTTATAAATTGCGCAAATGGACAGAAATAAGGGAGGGACTTTATTGAGTAAACCGTTATCAGAAATGTCATTGGTAGAATTGTGGGAGCTATTTCCAATTCAATTGACAGAGCATCAAATCTGTTGGAAGGATTGGTATCAAATAGAAAAAGGTCATCTCGTGTCAATCCTTCCAAACGCAGTGAAAATTAATCATATTGGCAGTACGGCGATCAATGGCATATGGGCAAAACCAATCATTGATATTTTAGTGGAAGCCAATTTGAATGACTATGAAGCAATCAAAAGCCTGCTTTTATGCAATACTTATTTATGCATGGCGCAAACTGCTACCCGTATTGATTTTAACATGGGGTATACCCCCAACGGTTTTGCTGAAAAGGTATTTCATTTACATCTCAGAGAATTCGGTGACAACGATGAGCTATATTTCAGGGATTATCTGAACGAACATCCGGAGATTGCAATAGCATATGAAAAATTGAAGCTGTCTCTTTGGAAGCAGTTCGAGCATAATCGTGATGGATATACGGAAAGCAAGACAGCATTTGTGAATGAATATACGCAAAAGGCGATCATGCAATATGGAGAAATATACAGATGATTTCTATTTTGTGAGTACGTTGAGTTGCCTGTAATGAGCAAACTGTAAAGCTGCCAAATTCCCGCTTTGCGAGTAGATCACCAAGGGAGGAAATACGCCTTGAATTCTGAACCAGAATCCATAAAACAAGCGCCGCTGACCAACGGGGACTTATACCGCCGTCAGATGGCCATGCTAAAGAGCTTTCTCGAACACGGAGCCATCTCGCCGGAGCAGTACCGCACCAGTGCCGATGGCTTAACACTAAAAATGCACTTACAGCCGAAGGAGTAATTCTTCGGCTGCTTTTTTCTTGCATCACTCCATCTTCAGCTCCGGCCCCATATTCCGGGCAGAGTCGCCCTGCATCAATTCGTCCAAACTCAGTGTGCCATGGTAAGATACATAGCCCCGATCATTGAATTGTCCCTGCTCGTTTTCCACGTGCTCCTTGCCGTATTTAGCGAAGTCGATGTAACCGGCGAGATTTTCATCGTACTCATAATGGCCGGAATCCATGATCATGTACTTGCCGTATTCCTCCGGCGTACGTACCTTGGAAACGTAGTCGAACTGCTCCAACTCTTTCGCCAGATTGGCGATCTGGCCGGCCTGTTCCGGCTTCGTGAACAGAATGACCGCGCCCAGCTTCTCACGCTCGGCCTGATTCAGCGGCTGGATGGCACGGCACATCTCATTGAGGTCGATCAGGTTTTCGTTCTCAAAATCCAGCGCTGCGTCAACTTCTTCCAAAAGCGCGCTTTCCAAAAAGCGCAGGCACATATCTTCAGAAAAGTTGCTTCCTGCTCGTGCTATGGCACGCGCCTGCTGTATCTGTGTGATCGGCAGGTAGAGGTAAGTTACCGGACTGTCTGCCGAAGCATACCGTGAACTCATCTCCACCTCCATAATGCAGTCCTCGTAGCAATATTCCGGGAAATTACGGCCGTCATAGAGCTGTGACATTTCAAAGCCGTTGTCATAAACCACGCCGTAGGGGGTGACCCGCCCGACCTCGCCGTCGAGCAATGCCAGCGCTACCGAGCGGAAGTCCCTGCCCTGCATCTCCTCCATGGACGCCCCGCCGCCCAGCGTCAGGTAGTGCCTGCGCCCAAGAGATTCCAGATTGTTAAAGTCCGTGACCACGGTGACCTCCTGACAGCAGAAGGTCAGGTTGATGAACTCGTCCACGCCATGGAGATCCAGCCGGGACGCCATACCCTGAAACTCTGTTTTCTCATAATCGTCGAAGCTGTCCAGCCGCTTGGCGAGGTAATCCAGTTCATCGAGGTTTACATTGGTCCTTTCCAGTTGTTTCAGTACCGGAAAACCGCCGCTGACTTCATCAATGCGGCAGTCGCGCCTGACCGCATCACCGATCTCCAGCGGTTCCAACAGCGCAATGGTGTTGTCGTATTCCGCTCTCGGAATCGGGAAGGGCACTGTGACCACACCGGATTCCGGGTGATGCTGATTTGACAGTACTGCTTGAAATTGCATATCGCGTCCTCCTTATATTCTCATTTCAAAATCCATTTTCACCACCGATATAGTAGAGACGATCACTGCCGTTTAGACGGGTGATGGAATCTTCTGCCCAACGCTGGGTGCTGTGTTCTATGAGCGACTGCCAATACTCAAGTTCTCTCATTTCCACTGTGCTTTCCCGCCTTTCTCTGAACGATTTTTTGCATATCCGTGCGAAGGCAGCTCTCATCACGATTCCAGCAGATAAAGCCATGCCGGGGATAGGGACAGCTTTTACATCGCTCGAACAAAGTACAAACGGGACGTTCCTCCCGCACAGGCGGATTTCCCGGTGCAGACAGGGGCTGACGCCTGCGTCGGTTATATACATGCCCCACTGTGATTTCCTTTCTGAATGCAAAAAAGCACCGGAGTCTTCATGATGAAAACTTCGGCGCTTTTTATGCTGATTTTGTTTTACATAGTCGGCTCGGTGAATGCAGATTCCTCCTGCGGCTGCGCTTGCGCAATCCGCTGCCGCAAATCATGCACGAGATCTGTGATTTGTTCCTGTATTTTGCCAAGGTATTCTTCCCGGTCATAGGTAAGCTCATACGGATGATCCAGCGTATCCTGAACGCATCGATATATTTCTGCGAGGTACTCCGGTGAGAATATCTGTTGCTCCCGAACAAGGCCGCTGCGTACGGCAAAATCCTTTTTTGCCGCTTCGTAATGGTTCAACATATAATGCCCCTGGGATACACCGGTCCGACCATAATCCCAATCCCATGTCACAAACTGAACGCCAAGACGGCTGAGATGGCCGGCAAGGACAACACCGTTGAAATCGGCCAGCAGCCTGTACTCCTCGTCCAGCCCCTGCGCCTTGAGAAGCGGTGCCGCATCCATGAGCTTCATATACTCCGACACAGTTTCCGCAGTCTGGGTTACTTCGTGCAAAGCATCTTCGCGCTCCAAGCTTCCGATATCCGCGTCCCGGTATCTGACGCTGCCGGTTTCGCTGATCCGGCAGAGGGGAAGCCCGTCTGCCGATATGGGCAACAGTCCATTGTCAGAAACGGAAGTATCATAGCCGTCTCGCCGCAGCACGATACCGATCTCTGAAAGAAAACCGGCGCTCTTTTCCAAATTGTTCTGTTCCATAGTGCTCGCTCCTTATGATTTGTTTTAGAAAAGGAAAAGGCCGGCATTCGCAATGAATGCCGGCCTCATTGAAAATATAGCGACTCTGTTTTGGTCTGTATCATTTTGTGATACAGACCTCCGCAGACACAAAAAATTAACAAAATATTTTTTCAAAGACGCGTCTGCGCCGCTGCTTTTTGCCTCAAAAAAGGGTCAAAACAGCCCGCGATTTAGTTCAAGTCCCTACCAACGGGGTGGAACCACCAGAGTTATCTTTTTTTTGCACTTAAAAAAATAAGCGTGAAAAAGCCCAGAAACCGTTGCGGTTTCTGGGCTTTCCGGCAAGTTATCTTTTTTACTTGCACAATATGGTTGCGGAGGCAGGATTTGAACCTACGACCTCCGGGTTATGAGCCCGACGAGCTACCAGGCTGCTCTACTCCGCGATATGCTCTTCTCTTTGAGTGCTTGACTAGTATAACACCCTCCCCCGCCTTTGTCAAGCAATTAATATTTTTTGTTTGACTTTACCCTCACAAATACGCAAACCGGAATCCACCCGGCCTGACGGACGGATGAATTCCGGCTATTTTCAGGTCCGCGGCGGATGCCGCGCTGGGTTATCCCAACTCAGAAGAACTTCTTGATGCTCTCGGGCATCTTCTCGGGCTCGTCGGACACAACAAACGTGAACTGGATGTTGTTGACCTCTCCGAACTGGCTGCACCAGTTCAGGAACTCCTCAAGCTCAGACAGATCGGAACTGCCGGCTACTTTATACAGGTTGTCAATGAACAGGTGGGCAATGTCGAAGTTGCCTGCGTGCAGGCCGCTGATAAAGCCCTTCAGGAACGTGAAGCTCCCCATCTGGTATTCGCTCGCCTCGATCAGGCGAACGCGGTAGTCTATGTCAAACGTCAGCTTGTTGCCCTTTTCGATGCAAACCACGCTGCCGGACTCATTGGCGATCGCATTGTTGATAGAGCTGATCAACTGCTTGGTCTTGCCGGAACCGGAAAGACCCATAATTACTTTAACCATAGGAAAGCCCTCCTTTTGTTGAATGGATAGACCTCCATTCCTGTTTTTATTTTAACAGCTTTTCGGATGCAATGCAACCGTTGTTTTGGCCAAAGATAGCCACGCTTTTTCTGTTCTCCTACTTCTCCGGCCTGCCCAGAAGCCGCAGAGCGCACTCCGCCCAGGCGGCGTGCGGCGCGGGGTCGTAGGGGTCGCGCCCGGTCATGCCCGCCGACAGGCAGGCAGAGAGCTCAAAGAAATAGAACAGCTCGCCGACCGTCTTCTCACAGAGACGGCCGGCATCCATCGTGATGATGGGCACGCCGCCGTCGTTCCCCGCCTGGACAAAAGCCGACGACGCCTGCTCGTCGAGATAGTCGAGCGTGAAGCCCTCCAGGAAGTTGAAGCCGTCCATGTCGCGCCAGTCCATCTCCACGGGCACCTTCTGCTCAGGCTGCGCAAAACGCAGGACGGTGGCCAGCACGCACTGCTGTCCGTCGGCCAGGAGCGCGTGGAACTCGGCGAGGTCGGCGGGGATCTCCGCCGTCACCGGCAGGAGGCCCAGCCCGTCGGCGCACTCGCGCCCGGCGAAGAGACGCTGCCACCAGCGGGCAAACGACGACGCCGAGGGCTCCGAAAGGCAGAGATATTCCGCGCGCTTGCCGCGCCGGGCCAAAATATTCCTCGCGGCCGTATACAGCCACGCGGGGTTTTCAAAGGAGCGGACATTCAGCGCCGCGCGGGACGCCGCCGCGCCCTCGAGCAGGGCGCGGATGTCCGAGCCCGCCGCCGCCAGCGGCAGCAGCATGGCGGGCGAGAGCACCGTGGCCCGTCCGCCGGGCGCGGTGGGATAGTTGAACGCCTCATAGCCCTCGGCCACCGAAAGCGAGCGCAGCGGACCCGAGGACGGGTCGGTGACGAGAAAGACCCGCTCGCGCGACTTTTCCGTGCCGTAACGGCGCTCGAGCATCCAGCGGAGCGAGCGCAGCGCCACGGCCGTGGCGGCGTCCGCGCCGTCGCGCGAGAGCACGGCCACGCTGAAATCGCGGGTCTCCAGCAGCTCGGTCAGCTCCTGCCACGCGGCGGTGGAGAAGCTGCTGCCGACGAAAAACACAGCCACGCTGTCGCGCAGGTCATGCCGCGCGCCGCGGCAGAGCTCCAGCGCCGCGCGGGCGCCGAGCACAGCGCCGTCCCCGCCCACGACGACAAGCGCCTGCGAAGCCCCGCGGATCTTCTCCGCGGCCCGGACAACGCGCTCCACCTCGGGCGAAGCAGCGGGATCGCCGTCGAGCCACGGCAGAAACGCGGCAGTCCGGCCGTCGGCCAGCGCGGCGTGCGCGCCGGCGATCTCCTGCTCGCTCTCAAGGAGGCTCGGCAGGGACACGCTGCACCAGATGTTGGAAATATCGACATTCAGCATGGAGGCACCTTTCTTTCGTGAAACAGGGCAAATGGTTCGGGACTCCGCGCCGCGGACGCGGGACCGGCGGCACGGCTTTGCGGGGTAAGCCGCCGTCAAGAGATTTTCATTTTATCATACTACGTTTCGGATAAAAACGCAATTCGCGCGGCAAGTTTTTCCTCACGCCGTCAGGCAGGCACGGCGGAGGATCGCGCCGAAGATCTGCCACCAGGTCAGCCTCTCCACGCGCTCCGGCGCGACGATGGGAATGGAGGCAAGCGTCTTCTCGCCGGCCTTCACGGTCATTGTGCCCAGTTTTTGTCCCTTTTCTACCGGCGCGGAGACAGTATCCGCCAGCTCGACGGTCGTGGTGACGGAATTTTTCAGATTTTTATCGATCAGAATCGGCTCGGTGGAGGCAGGCACCGGCGTGATCTCGGACGTTTTTCCCAGCTTCACCTGCACCGGCCCCAGCTCTCCGGGCGCCTCGGGCGTCACGAGCGCGTAAGTCGCGAACCCGTAGTCCAGCAGGGCCTTGGCCGACTCGAACCGGTCGGGCGAGGAGGCACAGTGCATGACCACGGCGATGAGCTCCATCCCGTCGCGCACGGCGGTGGCCGACATGCAATAGCCCGCCGCGCTGGTGAAGCCGGTCTTCAGACCGGTCGTGCCGTTATAGAAGCGGACGAGCTTGTTCGTGTTGGACAGGCCGAACTTTCCGTCCCGCACGGTGTCCATCCAGATGGTCGTGTATTTGCGGATGGCCTTATGCCTGAGCAGCTCGCGCGACATGAGAGCGATATCATAGGCCGTGGTCAGGTGCTCGCCGGCGTCCGCGCCGTCGTCGAGGCCGGTGCAGTTGACGAAATGCGTATCGTTCATGCCCAGCTCCTGCGCGCGCCGGTTCATCATGTCTACAAAGACCGATTCGCTGCCCGCCACATGCTCGGCGAGCGCCGTGGCGCAATCGTTGGCTGAGGAGACGACCACGGCCTTGAGCATCTCGTCCATCGTCATCTGCTCGCCCTCCTTGAGATAGACCTGGCTGCCGCCCTTCGCGGCGGCGGCGGCCGAGGCCGTCACCATATCGTCCCAGCCGATCTTCCCGCTGTCCAGCGCCTCCATGACCAGCAGCAGCGTCATGATCTTTGTGACACTGGCCGGGCGAAGCCGCTCATGTTCGTTGCTCTCGTAAAGCACCGTACCGGTGGCCGCGTCCATCAGGACGGCCGACGGCGCCTTCAGCGCCAACTCCGCCGCGCCCGCGGGCAGCATGAGGGCGCTCATCACCATCGAAAAAATCAGAACGATCACGGCAATCCGTTTCCGCATCTCCATCCACCCCTCCGTTTCAAGCTGGTAGAGCGTATGAGCCGGAGGGGCTGTCTATGCCGAAATCGGTACGAGCCGTCCCTGCGGGCAGCTTGCGGCGAAACGCCTGTACAATCCGGCCGCCGTCGGCTATAATAGAGAAAAAATCACCGCGGCTTGCCGGAGGAGCCGGCGCGGCGCGGTTTTTGGTGGTATTTCGATGAAATTTGCATTTTATACGCTCGGCTGCAAGGTCAACCAGTACGAAACGCAGGCCATGGAGCAGCGCCTGCTGGAGGACGGCCACACGCTCGGCTCCTTCTCCGAACCGTGCGACGGCTATATCGTCAACACCTGTACCGTCACCGCCGTGAGCGACAAAAAATGCCGCAACGCCATCCGCCGGGTGAAAAAGCTCAACCCCGGCGCGGTTCTCGGCGTGTGCGGCTGCTACGCGCAGGTCAGCCCGGATGACATTCGCGCGCTCGGCGCGGACGTCCTCGCCGGGACGGATGACCGGCTGAAATTTCTGGACGCCGTGGTTCGCGCGGCGGAGGAAAAGTCCGGCGGCCGGACGGAGCTGCTGGGCGCGGCGATGACGCACCGGCGCTTCGAAGTTCTGCCCGCCGGCGGCCTCGCCGAGCGGACGCGCGCCATGCTCAAGGTACAGGACGGCTGCTGCAACTTCTGCACCTACTGCATCATCCCCTACGCGCGCGGCCCCGTGCGCTCGCTGCCGCTCGGGCAGGCCGTGGCCGAGGCGCGCCGCGTCGCGGACGAGGGCTACCGGGAGCTTGTGGTGACGGGCATCGAGATCTCTTCGTGGGGCGCCGATCTCAAAGACGGCCCGGGCCTTGCCGATCTGCTCGCCGCGGTGTGCGCGGCGGTGCCGGACGTGCGCGTGCGGCTCGGCTCGCTCGAGCCCCGCACCGTCACGGAGGAGTTCTGCCGCGCGCTGAGGGGCTGCGGCAATCTCTGCCCGCAGTTTCACCTCTCGCTTCAGAGCGGGTCGGACAGCGTGCTCGCCCGGATGCACCGGAAGTACGACACGGCGCGCTACCTCGAGAGCGTGGCGCTGCTGCGCCGCGACTTCCCCGGCTGCGCGATCACGACCGACCTGATCGTGGCCTTCCCGGGCGAGACGGAGGAGGAATTCCGCCAGTCGCTCAATTTTCTGGAGCAATGCGCTTTCGCGGCGGTGCATGTCTTTCCCTACTCCCGCCGCGAGGGGACGCCCGCCGCCAAAATGCCCGGGCAGCACGGCAACGCCGTCAAGGAATTCCGCTCCGCCGCCGCCATCGGGACGGCCGCCCGCCTGGAGACGCGCTACCGCGAGGCGATGACCGGCACCGTACAGGAGGTTCTCTTCGAGCAGACAGAGGGCGAATTCTTCACAGGCCACGCGAAAAACTATGTCAGAGTCTTCGCGCGCGGGGAAAATCTGCACAATCAGGTACGCCGCGTCCGCGTGACCGGGCTGCTCCCGGAGGGCGTGCTCGGCGAGATCGAGCCCGGATGACCGTGCCGTGCCGCGAAAAAGCCGCCGCCCAATCGGGCGGCGGTTTTCTTTGCTCAGCGCCGGCAGCAGCGCAGGCAGCAGAGCTGGCATGGTGTGTAGCAGAACAAAGGCCACGTCAGCAGGCACGGCAGAGGCCCCAGGACGACAGCCATGCTCCGTACGGTCGGGCTCACGGGCAGCGCACAGGCGTTATTTCCGCATCCGCATCCGCAGCAGCAGTGGCAGGAGTGGCAGCAATTCATCGCAATCCCCCCTTTCCGGGTATGTACCGCGATGTCAGCCACCGACTCATGCTATGCCGCATCCGCGCGGATGGTGTCTTGCGTCGGCATCTCAGCGTCCCGCCGTCCTGAGTGCGCGGGCAAATTTGCTGCGCGCCTCGGGTGCGAAACCGTGCCGCCTGGCCAGCGCCGCCGCGAAAGCGAGCATCGCCCCCGGCGCGCCGGACTTCAGCTCCAGCTCCGCTTCGCACAGCGGCGTCTCATGCCCGCCGCCCGTGAGCGCGCCGAGGTCGGCGCACAGCTCGGCCTCCGACCCGTCCGCAAAGCGCAGCGGCCGCGTCCGCCGCGTGAACGACGCGCCGCACAGCAGCGTAAGCGGCCCCTCTGCCGCCAGTTCCGCCAGCTCCGGCGGCGCGCCGAGGCGCATCAGTTCCGGCAGTGCCGCGAGCGCGTCGTCCGCCTCCGTCTCCCATTCGCCGCGGGTGTGGAGGCCGTTTTCCACCGTGCCGGGCGTCTTGAGCGTCACCGCGCGGCGGTCGTTCTCCCGCCGCTCCCGCAGCGTCCAGCGCCGGGCGGCGAGCGCGCCGGAGGGCGAGTCATAGTAGAGACTCTCCATGCGCAGCGTCTCGCCCGGCCCGGTGCACAGCGCCGCCACCTCCGGGTCGCGCAGGAGACCCTCCAGCGCCGCCGCGTCCGGCACGCGGTACTTGAGTTCTGTTTCCGTTGCCATCCCCTGTCCCTCCGTTTTTTCCTGATTGTATACCGCACGTCCAAAAAAAGCAAGTTTGTCCGTTTCCCGCTCCATTTCCCGACAGCATATTTTTCCATTAAATGGTAGAATCAGGAAAACTTCTTGGGAGATGGATGGATTGAACGGAAAACTGAGAGCCCTCTCGGCTGTCCCTGACGGGCTGCGCCGCCTGGCTGCCGCGATCGGCGAGCAGCCCGCCCTGTGCCGGGCGGTGAGCGCCGCCGCGCGGATCGCGCTGGGCTTCCTGCTTGCAGGCGGAAGCATTCTTGGCTGGCCGATGCCCTTCGCCGCAGCGCTGGTCGCCGCGTCCGACGGGATGCTCCCCGCCCTCGGGGCGATGCTCGGCGGAGGCGTGGGATACCTCTATTTCTGGGGCTTCACGGGAGGGCTCGAGTTTCTGGCCGTGGGGATGCTGGCGTTTTCATGCGTGTGCATCTTCCGCGAATTCCCGCTCGCGCGCAGCGCGTGGTTCATGCCCGCGGCGGTCGCCTTCATGGCCGCGCTGGTGGGCTTTCTCTTTCTGCTGCAGGCGCGTTTTTCGCCGCTGCGCGTGTGCCTGTTCATTTGCCGCACGGCGCTCGCGGGCGGGGCAGCCGCCGTGTTCCGCCGCGCCGCGCAGACGCGCGCGCCGGGCGCGCTGCTCTTCTCCCTGTTCTGCCTGCTCAGCGGGCTCTCCTCCGTCACCCTCGCGGGCGGCTTCACGCTGGGTCATCTTGCGGCGGCGGCCTTTGCCGCGGCGGCGGCGGGAACCCCTGCGGGCATGACCGTCGCGGCGGTGTGTGGGCTGGCGCTCGATCTCAGCGTGCGCCCGGTCACCAGCCTCTGCGCGGTGCTGTGCTTCGCGGGGCTGACGTGCCGGGCGGCGGCGCGCTGGCCGAGACCGGCGCGCATCCTCATCTTCCTCCTGAGCGTCTCCGGCGCCGTCCTCGCCGCGGGCGGACGGGTGCCGGAATTTATCCTGGCGGCGGCCGTAGGCTGCTGCCTGAGCCTGCTGCTGCCGGACGGGCTCGCCTTCGGCGGCGCCTCCGCGGCCGCGCAGGACGCGCGGGACAGTCTGGCGGCCGCCGCCGACACGCTGGGCGAGCTCTCCTCCCTGCTTGCGCGTGAGGAGCCGGACGGCGGCGCCGCCGCCGAGGCCGCCCGCGTCTTTGACCGCTCCTCCGAGCGGGTGTGCCGCTGCTGCGTGCTCTTTTCGCAGTGCTGGCAGCAAAAAAGCCTCGACACCTATCACGCGCTGTGCGCGGTGGCGAGGCCGATGATGGAGCGCGGCTGCGCGGAGCTGGAAGACTTTCCTCAGGGCTTCGCGGACAACTGCCGCCATCTCGACGCGCTGGTAGGCGCGGTCAACCACGAGCTGGACGCGCAGCTCGGCCGCCGTCAGCTCCGCCGCCGCCTGCGTGAGGGGCGCGCGGCCCTCACGGGGCAGTACGGCGTCCTCGCACGCTACCTGCGCGGCACGGCGGCGCGGCTTTCCGCCCCGGCGCGCCGCCCGGCCTACCGCGCGGAGCTCGGCATCCGAAGCGCCGGCAAGGCAGGCTGCGCGATCTCCAGCGACCGGGGCGCGTGCTTCCGCACGGAGGACGGGCGGCTCTTTGTCCTGCTCTGCGACGGCATGGGCACCGGTGCGGAGGCCGCCGCCGAGGCCGCCGCCGCTATCCGCACGCTCGGCGGCCTGCTGCGGGCGGGTCTCGACCCCGCCGACGCGCTCGAGACGCTTAACGGCGTCTATGTTCTGAGGGACGACGGCGGCTTCTCCACTGTCGACCTGCTCGCGGCCGACCTTGTCACGGGCGAGGCGGCGCTCTACAAATGGGGCGCGGCGCCCTCATACCTGCTGCTGGACGGCGCGGTAAAAAAATTGGGGACAGCCGCACCACCCCCCGGCCTTGGCGTTGGAGACACACACAAGGCGGAGGAGATCAGGCTGTCCCTGCAGAGAGGAGAACTGCTCGTCCTGCTCAGCGACGGGGCCGGCGGAGAGGATGCCGGGCAGCGGATCGCAGCCCTGGAAGAGGCCGCTCCCAGAGAGCTTGCCGCTGCGATCATCGCCGGGACGGAGGCAGATGGATCAGATGACAGAACGGCCGTAGTCGTTCGGCTGCGTCCTCTTTCATCCCGCGGTTAGCATAACACGCGCCGGCTGCGAAACCTGTCGAAACACCACATATGGGAAATATTTCCCGCCGCAAACAGCCGATATAGTGTTTGTGGCGGGATTTTGGTCTTTTTGCGCGAACGAAGGCAGCTTTTGGCGTCAGGCGCGGACGCCCGAGCCAAAGACATCACGGGTGACGCCCAGCAGCGAGCAGACCAGGACTGCGAGGATCACGACAACATAAATCACAAAATAGGAGCGTGCAAAATTGCGCTTGTTGACATTGAACGCGCCGATCGCATGGATGATGAGAAAGATCCAGCCGATCAGCGGCACCGCGTAGAGAATCTCATAGCCGAAATAGGCCCAGGGCGACAGGGGCTGACACTCCGCGGGAAGCTCCGAATGAACCATGAAACACATCTCCTTTTTTCCGGATACCTTCATTATACCACGCAGGCTGCCCGGAGAAAACAACGAGTTTCGTCATCGGAACAGACAGACGGCGGCATGAAACAGCAGGCAGGCCCCCACGCCCAGCGCAGTCGGCAGGATGGCGGCGGCCGCCGTCCACTTCCAGCTCCCCGTCTCCCGCCGGATGGTCAGCAGCGTGGTGGAGCAGGGCCAGTGCATCAGAGAAAAGAGCGTCATGCCGGCCGCCGTCGTCCAGCTCCAGCCGTTGGCCGTCAGAAGCGCGCGCATCTCCTCCGCGCTGCCCGGGGCTGTCAGGCTGCCGCGTGCGAGATAGGCCATGAGGACGATGGGCAGAACGATCTCGTTGGCCGGAAAACCGAGGATAAAGGCGATCAGGATGACCCCGTCGAGTCCCATAAGGCGCGCAAACGGGTCGAGGAACGCCGCACAGTGTGCGAGGATGCTCGTGCCGCCCGCGCTCACGTTGGCCATAAGCCAGAGAATCATGCCCGCCGGCGCGGCCACTGCCGCGGCCCGCCCGAGGACGAAGAGCGTCCTGTCACAGATGGAGCGCACGATGACGCGGCCGACCTGCGGCCTGCGGTAAGGCGGCATCTCGAGCGTGAACGAGGACGGCACGCCCCGGAGGAGCGTCGCCGAGAGCAGCCGCGTCGCCCCGAAGGTGACGAGCACACCCAGCACGATCACGGCGGTCAGCAGCAGCGCCGACCACACCGAGGCGAGCGCCCCGCCCGCCGTGCCGACAAAAAACAGCGTGATAAGCGTGAGCAGCGTCGGAAACCGCCCGTTGCAGGGCACGAGGCTGTTGGTGAGGATCGCGAGAAGGCGCTCGCGGGGCGAGTCGATGATGCGGCAGCCGATCACGCCCGCCGCGTTGCACCCGAAGCCCATCGCCATGGTCAGCGCCTGCTTGCCGCACGCGCGGCAGCGCGCAAAGGGCCGGTCAAGGTTATAGGCCACGCGCGGCAGGTAGCCCGCGTCCTCGAGCAGCGTGAAGAGCGGAAAGAAAATCGCCATCGGCGGGAGCATCACCGACACCACCCAGGCCAGCACCCGGTACATCCCCAGCACCAGAAGGCCGTGCAGCCACTCCGGCGCACCGAGGACGCGGAACAGCGCTGTCAGCCGGCCCTGTCCCCAAAAGAGGAAACGGGAGAGCAGCTGCGAGGGATAGTTCGCGCCGTTGATCGTCAGCCAGAAGATGACCGCCAGCAGCGCCAGCATGACCGGATAGCCCGTCGCGCGGCTGGTCAGCAGGCGGTCGAGACGCCGGTCGGACGCGGCGTACCCCTTCTTTTCGCGGACAACCGCGCCGCGGCAGGCCGTCTCCGCCGCGTTCATGAGCGACCTGACGAGCAGATCGCGCAGGCGGTCTCCGTCCACGCCATGGCGTTTGAGACACGCCCGCGCGCGGGCTATGGCCTCGTTCAGCTCGGGATCGCCGAAAAAATCCCCGCCAAGGAACCGCGCCAGCTCCGCCGTGAGCGACGCGTCGCCCTCGAGCAGCCGCAGGCTCAGCCAGCGCGCCGAGAGCCTCCCGCCCGCCAGACGCCGCGCGGCAGGCTCCAGCATCGCGGCCGCCTCCTCCACGGCGACGGGATAGCGCACCGCCTCCGGCTCGGGGGCCGGCCCGCCCGTCACGGCGTCGAGCGCGTCGAGAAGGGTGCAGAGGCTCTTTTTCTTCCGCGCCACCGTCCCGACGACCGGCACGCCCAGCCGCTCGGAGAGAAGCGCGAGATCGACTCGGATGCCCTTGCGCCGCGCCTCGTCCATCAGGTTGACGCACACGACCACGCGCGGCGTGATCTCCAGCGTCTGGAGGACGAGGTTGAGATTGCGCTCCAGGCAGGTGGCATCGCAAACGACCGCCACGGCGTCCGGCTGCCCGAAGCAGAGAAAATTCCGCGCGACCTCCTCTTCCGCCGAGTGCGCAAGAAGGGAATAAGTCCCCGGTATGTCCACCAGAAGATAGGAATGCGCCCCGCCGCCGCAGTATCCCTGCGCGCTCACGACCGTCTTCCCCGGCCAATTCCCTGTATGCTGCTTTGCCCCGGTCAGGCTGTTGAATACAGTGCTTTTTCCCACGTTGGGGTTGCCCGCTAGGGCCACCACGCGCTCGTCCGGCGAACGCCGCCGGATGGTTTGACCGCCGGACGCCGCCCGGACACCAACGGATTGATTTGTCAGGCCCATATCCGCCCCCGTCACGATGCGCGGACAAGGATATTGCGGCTGTCCGCGGCCCGGATCGCGATGACCGCGCCGCGGATCAGGTAGGCCGACGGGTCGCCGAACGGACTGCGCCCGAGGCATTCGACCTCCGTATCCTCGATCAGGCCGATGTCCAGCAGTCGGCGGCGCATGCTGCCGGCGGAAAGCAGTCCGGTCACAACGCCGCGTTCCCCGGGGCACAGGTCGCCGAGACTGAGCGTTTGCTGCATGTTGATTCTCTCCCTTCCCGTTGTGCAGGCTGAGAGAGCCTGCTATCTACACCTTATGCCCCGGCGCGTCGAAGGGTGCAAAAAGCGCGCGGCTTCCGCCGCGCGCTTTCGGGAATTCAGATTGTCTCGATCTTGATGATGTTCGTGTTGCCGGATGTGCCGTTGGTCATGCCGCCGGTGAGGATGATATGGTCGCCGGGCTGGAGGCCGAACACCTCCGCCGCGACGTGCTTGGCTTTGAAGAACAGCACGTCGATCGATTGATACGTCTCGCTGATGGCGGGCGTCACGCCCCAGGAGAGGGCCAGCTTGCGCCACGTCTTCTCATCGGTGGTGAGGCCCAGAATGTCCACCGGCGTGCGGAAGCGGGACACCATCCGCGCCGTCATGCCCGAGAGCGTGCAGACCGCGATGGCCTTCGCGCCGATATCGATGGACATGCCGCAGGTTGAGTGGGAGATGGCATCGACCGTATTGCGGATCTTGAACTCCGAGCTGAGAAACCGCTTCTCATAGTGGATATTCCTTTCGGTGTGCTCGGCGATGCGGGCCATGGTCTCCACGGCGCGCACCGGGTACTTGCCCGCGGCGGTCTCGCCGGAAAGCATGATGGCGCTCGTGCCGTCATAAACGGCGTTGGCCACGTCCGAGGTCTCCGCGCGGGTAGGGCGGGGATTGTAAATCATGGACTCGAGCATCTCGGTAGCGGTGATGACGCGCTTGCCCAGCAAGCGGCATTTGGTGATAAGGCTCTTCTGGATGGCGGGCAGCTCCTCGAACGGAATCTCCACTCCCATATCGCCGCGGCCGATCATGATGCCGTCGCACACCTCGCTGATGGACTCAATATTATCCACGCCCGACTGATTCTCGATCTTGGCGATCAGCTCGATGGCCTCGCCGCCGCGCTTGTTGAGGAAATTCCGCACATCCAGCAGGTCCTGGCGGCAGGAGACAAAGGAACAGGCGACAAAGTCCACATCGTTCTCAAGGCCGAATTTCAGGTCGCTCTTGTCCTGCTCGCTCAGGTAGATCTGGCGGAGCACCTTGTTGGGGAAGCTCATGCTCTTGCGATCGGACAGCTCGCCGCCGATAACGACGCGCGTCTTCACGTCCGTGTCCGTCACACCCGTTACCTCGAAGGTCAGCAGGCCGTTGTTGACCAGCACGCGGTCGCCCGGCTTCAGGTCGCCGGCCAGGCCCTTGTAGCTCACGGAGACGCAGGTCTCGTCGCCCGGCACGTCGCGCACGGTGAAGGTGAACTCCGCGCCCTCACGCAGCGTCACCCTGCCGTCTTTGAAGCGGCCGATGCGGTACTCGGGGCCTTTGGTGTCGAGCATGATGGCGACGGGGATGCCCAGCTCCGCGCGGACTTTTTTAATCATGTTGATGCGGACGAGATGCTCCTCGTGGCTGCCGTGGGAAAAGTTCAGGCGGGCTACGTTCATGCCGGCGCGGATCATATCCGCAAGGATCTTCTCATCCGTACTGGCAGGACCGATGGTGCAGACAATTTTCGTTTTTCTCATAGCGCAATGCCTTTCTTGTTCTTTCCGTTCAATTCAAACTTCCTATCTATTGTATCATATACGACAATTCACCGGGATACAAGGGAAATTTTTACCGCATAAAATTCCCCGCCGGACGGTTAACCGTCCGGCGGGGAGTGCGCTGGCAGGGGTTCGCAGTGGACTCAGCCGTTCTGCCGCGTCTCCTTCGCGAGCTCCTCGCGCATGATGGGCTTCCACTCACGGAACGCAAGCACAATCGGGATGAACAGCCCGATGGGCGAGAGTACGAGGCAGTTGATAAACTCTTTCCGGGCTTTATTGTACGCTTCGCTGTGCATTATGAAAACCTCCAACGCGCGGTTCACACCGCGTTTTTTCTGATTTTTTTGGGCCCGCCGTCGGACGGCACCGCGCTCACTGTGCTGATTATAAAACAGCGCTGCGCTAATTTTTCGGAAAGGATTTCGGGGCTGGCTACTTTCATCCCTCTGTGCTATGCTATAATCAAACCACATCGAGGGGGCCTTCGCTTGAAGCAAAAAATGCCGCGGGGCATCATGAGAAATCTGATCATCTCCGCCCTGTTTTTCGGCGCGGCGATCTTTATGACACACCTGCTGTCCAAGATCCACGACGACAACAATTCCTTCGCCATTCCCGTTTTCGTGATGGCTGTTACACTGATCTCGCGCTTCACCACCGGCTACTGCTACGGCATCCTCGCCTCGCTGGCCGGGGTGTTCTGCATGAACTATTTCTTCTCCTATCCGTTCGGAAAATTCGACATGTCGATCACCGGCTACCCGCTCACGTTCATCGTCATGCTGCTGGTGTCCGTCACCATCAGCACGCTCACCACTCAGGTCAAACAGCAGGAGCATCTGCGCTTTGAGGCGGAGGCGGAGAAAATGCGCGCCGACCTTCTGCGCTCCGTCTCGCACGACATCCGCACCCCGCTCGCCTCCATCATGGGCGCGAGCTCCGCCCTTCTCGAGAGCAAGGCGCTCCCCGCCTCCGACCGGGATGACCTGCTGCGCGAAATCAACAAGGACGCAAGCTGGCTTGTGCGCGTGACGGAGAACCTCCTCTCCGTCACCAAGTTCAGCAGCGAGGGCATCCGGCTCAAGAAGTCGGATGAGGTGGTGGAGGAGATCGTCAGCAGCGCCATCGTCAAGTTCCGCCGGAGCCATCCCTCGCTCCAGTTCACCGTGCGCAAGCCCGAGGAGATCCTTCTCGTCCCCATGGACGCGACGCTCATCGAGCAGGTCCTCCTCAATCTCTTTGAAAACGTCGTCATGCACGCCGGAGGCGCTACAGGCATCTGGGTGACGATCGGGGCCGCGCCGAACCGCGTGACCGTCAGCGTGGCGGACGACGGCGCAGGCATTCCGCAGGCCCAGATAGCCCACCTTTTCGACGGCGGCACCTTCCCCGGCACCGCCCAGACCACGGACGGCCGGCGGAACATGGGCATCGGCCTGTCGGTGTGCCGTTCCATTATCCATGCCCACGGCGGCGGCATGACCGCAGCCAACCAATCAGGCGGCGGCGCCGTAATCTCCTTCTGGCTGCCGCAGGAGGAATCGGAACATGAGCACTGAACTGCACGATAAGATTCTGGTCGTCGAGGACGATCCCGGCATCTGCAAATTTCTCAAGGCGGCCCTCGGCGCCAACGCTTACGACGTGATCCTGGCGGAAAACGGCAGGATCGCGCTGGAAATGATTTCTTCCCACTGCCCGGATTGCATTCTGCTCGACCTGGGCCTGCCCGACATGGACGGCAACGCCATCATCGGCAGCGTACGCAGCTGGAGCCGCACGCCGATCATCGTCATCTCCGCGCGGAGCACGGACGAGGACAAGGCGGGCGCGCTCGACCTCGGCGCGGACGACTATCTGACCAAGCCCTTCGGCACGGTGGAACTTCTCGCGCGCATCCGTGCGGCGCTGCGCCACACGCGCACCACCGCCGAAAACGACGAGATCGCCATGAACGGCATCTATGAGGTCGGCACGCTGCGTATCGACTACCGCAAGTACCGCGTCTACCTCGGCGGGCGCGACACGAATCTCACGCCCAACGAATTCCGTATCGTCGCGCTGCTCGGCAAGCACGCCGGACAGGTGCTGACCTACAAACACATGCTGCGCGCGCTGTGGGGGCCGTCGGCCAGCTCGGACAACAAGATCCTGCGCGTACACATGGCGAACATCCGCCGCAAGATCGAGCCCAATCCGGACGAGCCGACCTATATCTTTACGGAGGTCGGCGTGGGCTACCGCATGGCGGAGCGCGAGGAGGTCCCGCTCCATCAGAAAAACGCCTGAACATGCCAAAAACGGCCCGGCGGACTTTCGTCCGCCGGGCCGTCTCCGCTTTATTCCCGGATTGCGGGCAAAGATACAGCGCCCGTGTTCTGTGGGCGCCTGTTTTCCGCCGGGCGGGCGGATGCGCAAAAACCGCCGCCGGCGCGCCGAACGGGAGTTCACGGGTTCACGGTCAGTCTGTCAGGCGCCGGAGCGCCTGCTCGACCTCCTCGAAGCGCGGGATGGACTGCGCCGCGCCGGGCCGCGAGACCGCGATGGCCGATGCCATGGAGGCCAGGCGCATCGTCTCCGGCAGAGCAAAGCCCCGCTGCAGGCAGCCGACGAAATAGCCCATAAAGGTGTCCCCCGCGCCGGTGGTATCCACTGCCTTCGTGCGGAACGCCTTTTGACGGAGCTCCCCGCCGTTCCGGAAGCAGCGCGAGCCTTTCTCGCCCAGCGTCAGCAGGATGCCAATGCCGGGATAGCGGGCGCAGAGTGCGGCGTACGCCTCCTCCGTGTCCTCCACACCGGCGATGCGCGCACATTCGATCTCGTTGACCACAAGCCACGTCAGACGTGAGAAATCCACGCCCAGCACCGTCTCGTCGATCGGCGAGGCGTTCAGGACGATCCTCAGCCCCAGCGCCGCCCCGGCGCCGATCAGGTAGGGCAGGTTGGAGATCTCGTTTTGCAGGATGAGATAGTCGCCGGGCTGAAAGCGCGCAAGGCACGCGTCGATATACTCTTTCGTAACGGCGCGATTGGAGCCGCCGAAGACGATAATGCAGTTCTGCCCGTTCGGGTCCACCTGGATGATCGCGTGGCCCTGCGGCTCCGCGCAGTCCCGGAGCAGCGAGGTGTCCACGCCGTTTCCCGCCAGGCACTCGCGCAGCGCGTCCCCGCCCCGGCCGATCATGCCGGCGTGGAAGATCTCCGCCCCCGAACGGGCCACGGCCACGGACTGGTTCAGTCCCTTCCCGCCGATGGAGCCGCTGAGCGAGAGGGCGGTCATCGTCTCGCCGCCCCGGCAGAAGTGCGGGACGGCATAGACGTGATCCAGATTGAGCGAGCCAAAATTCACAATAGCCATAAGCCAACCTCATCCGTGGGACGACCGGCCCGCAGCACGCGGGACAGCCGCTTTTTCCTACTCGAAATAGAAGATCTGCTCCATGTCCTGATAGAACGGCTCCTTGCTCCCGGCGTTGTACTTTGTGAAGCAGGGGCGGGTCTGGGCCCACCACTTCTGCGTCACGGGATCGGCGGCCATTCGGGCCATATCGGCCTCATAGTCGCTGCCCACATACTCAAAATAGCCAAACACAAGATCATCCTGCAGGAAGATGGAATAGTCGCGCATATTGCACGCGCGGATGGTCCCGAGCACGCCGGGCCACACGGCCGCGTGCAGTTCCTTGTAATGCTCGATACACTCGGGCCTGAGGCGCCCGATCTGACCGAAGATTTTCGCCATGGCAGGTTCCTCCTTTTTACCTCGCCCGAGCCCTGCTGCGATCGCTGAAATAGTCCAGCATCATCGCGAGGATCAGAACGCCGCCCCAGATGAGGCTGATATAGTAGCTGGAGACATTCTGGAAGCGATTGATGCCGGATTCCAGAAGCTTGAGCACCAGGATCGCCAGCACGACGCCGGACAGGCGGCCCTTGCCGCCGTTGGGGCTCACGCCGCCGAGCACAACGATCAGGATGGTTTGCAGGGTATACTGCTGGCCGTAGTCCGCGCGGGCGGAGGCGTAGGTGGCGAGCATCATCAGGCCGCCGAGGGCGGAGTAGACGCCCGAGGTGATATACGTCCGCATCAGGAGACCGGTGGTGTTCAAACCGGAATAGAACGCTACCTTCTCACTCGTGCCGAGGAGGTGCAGCTTGGCGCCGTAGGTCGTCCTGCTCAGCATAAACCAGATCACCACAGCCAGCACCACAAACACGATCAGGCGCACCGGAACGACGCCGCCGATGTTGCCCGCGACCGAGTCGGTGAACTGCTTGGGAAACGCGCTCATGGCCGCGCCGCCGGTGGAGGCGATGCAAATGCCGGTGAGGAGCTGATTGACGCCCAGCGTTGCGAGGATCGGCGGAATGCGGATCCTGGAGATGAGGAAGCCGTTGAGCGCGCCGCAGACCGTGCCGACGACGATCGCCAGGAGGAAGATCAGCGGATAGTAGCCCGCGGACAGAACGCCCGCCTGGCCGGCAAGTTTCGTCATCCAGACCGCGGCCAGAATGGAGGTGAGGTTCGCGATGCCCACGCAGCTCAGGTCGATGCCTCCGGTGATCATGCAGAGCATGACTCCCATGGACATGATGCCGTATTCGGGGAACTGCGAGGCCATCGTCTGGAAATTATTAAACGTATAGAACTTTCTGAACCGCGTCAGCGCCATGAAGACGAGCCAGACCACCATGATTATGAGGAGGCGGACGATGTGCTGGTTGTTGCGCCAGACTTTTTTAAACTTTTCCATTACACGGCCTCCTTTCCGGTGATTTTCTTCGCCTTGTCGGCCGCGTGCGAGGCGCGCTTGACCTGCATGGCCGAAATGCCGGTGCCAATAACGATGAGGGCGCCGACAAAGACGTCCTTCCAGGTGGTGGGGACGCCGATGAGGATCATGGAATTCTCCACCATGACGATCAGCAGCGTGCCGAGCATACAGCCCGTAAGCGTGCCCGCGCCGCCGGTGATGGCCGTGCCGCCCAGGACGACGCCCGCGATGATGTTCATTTCCATGCCCAGCATATTGGTGGGATGGCACTGCTGCATCATGCACACGCGGATGACGCCCGCAACGGCGGAGATCATGCCGACGATGACGAACACAAAGAACTTCGTGCGCTTCACGTTGAAGCCCGCCGCCTTGGCAGAGGCGGGGTTGCCGCCGATGGCATAGATGCCGCGGCCGAAATAGGTCTTGTTGAGCAGGAACCACGCGACGGCCACCACGGCGACAAACACAAGAAAGGCCACTGGCATCCGCGAGGTGATGCCGGAGACGCGGTTCGTCGCGGTGAACAGCGCCGAGGTGCCGAAGGCTTTCATGCCCGTGGGGATGACCGCGAGCTGCTTCGACTCGAGCGTGCCCTGCATGAAGCCTTTGAATACGCTGGACGCTCCGAGCGTGATGATCATGGCATTCAGGTCGAAATAGCCGATGAACAGGCCGTTGAACGCGCCGAGGATCGCGCCGATGACAAGCGCCATCAGAATGGGCAGCCACACGCCGCCGACATAGCCCGCATCCAGCAGGGACTTTGTGGTGGCGTAGGCCGCGAGCGAGGCGAGGGCCGGAAACGAGACATCGATACCGCCTGAGATGAGCACCAGGAACGCGCCCACGGCGAACATGCCGGGCACGATCATGGCCGAGGCGATGTCCACAAGGTTGTTTCCGGTGAAGAACTGGCCGGAACGGATCTGGATGAGAAGGCCCAGCGCCAGCAGAATCAGGAAAACATACGACTCGTTCCGTCCGGTGAGCTTTTTGAGTGTTTTGTGCATATTGCTTCCTCCTTACATCATGTGCGAGAGGATGGTGGGCTCCTTAAGATCCTGTGTGGAGCTCTCGAAGGTGACGCGGCCATCCTTGAGGACCAGAAGGCGGGAGCAGTTTCCAATGACTTCGGGCAAATCGTCGGAGATGAGAATGATGCCCATGCCCGCGTCGCGGGCGAGGCCCTGTAAAAACGCGTGGATGTCGTGTTTGGAACCGATGTCCACGCCGACGGTGGGGCCGTTGAGGATCAGCACGTCGGGATTGCACGCGAGCCATTTGGCCAGCACGACGCGCTGCTGATTGCCGCCGGAGAGCGTGGCGCAGGCGTTGTCCGGGTTTGGGGTGGCGATGGCCAGCTCTTTAACCCATTTGTCGATCTCGGCCTGGCGCTTTTTCTCATCGAAGGTCCTGTGCGCGGTGCGCAGTTTGTCGATCTCGGAAATAACAATGTTGTCCGCAATGGACTGCGGAAGGAACAGGCCCTCGGAGAGGCGGTCTTCCGGCACGAAACCGATCTTCGAGCGGATGGCGTCCCGCGGGGAACGAATGGATACTTCCTTGCCGCTGCGCAGGATCTGGCCGGAGGTCGCCGGCCTCACGCCGAACAGCGTGAGCGCCAGCTCCGAGCGGCCGGAGTCGAGCAGGCCTGTAATGCCGAGGATCTCGCCGCCCCTGAGATCGAAGCTGATGTCGGCGAAGTGGCCCTCGAGGCCCAGGTCACGCACGCTCAGGATGGGCGCTTCGGTGACCTTCTCGGCCGTGAAGGGCTTGTTCTGGAACTCGCGGCCGGTCATATAGTAGGTGAACTTCTGCTCGTTCAGATCGGCGGTGCGGCCCGTGACGACCAACTCGCCGGAGCGGAAGATGGTGAAGCGCTCGGAAATCTCAAAGACCTCGTCGAGCTTGTGGCTGACGAAGAGAATGGCGATCCCCTGCTCTTTGAGCTTGAGGATGATCTGAAACAGCGCCTGAACCTCTTTCTTGGTCAGCGCCGTGGTGGGCTCGTCCATAATGATGAGCTTCGCGTTAAACATCAGTGCGCGGCTGATGGCAACCATCTGCTTCTCGGCCACGGAGAGGTTGCCGACCAGCTGATCGAGGTCAACCTGGAAGTTGATCTTCGCGACAGCCTCCTCCGCGATGCGCCGCATCCGCTTGCGGCTGACTACTCTGCGCTTCGCCGCAAGCTCGGTGTTGAGCGCCAGATTCTCCATCACCGTCAGGTTGGGGAAAACGGAGAAATCCTGATAGATGACCTGGATTCCGTTCGTGATGGCGTCGATGGGGTTGATCTTCCCGAGCTGTTTTCCGTTGAATTCAATGGTGCCGGAGTCTCTTTCGTAGACACCGGAAATGATTTTGATGAGGGTCGACTTGCCGCAGCCGTTTTCGCCGGCCAGGCAGTGAATCTCGCCGGGCATAATCTCCAGGGAGACGTTTTTCAGGGCATGAACTCCGGCGAAGGATTTATTGATGTCAACCGCTTTGAGTAATGCTTGTGCCATGGAGCACCTCCAACATGGGGCATTGCTGCCGCCTCTATTTCAGGAAGCCGGTGGGCGGCGTTCCGCCCTTTTGGCGCCGACTGCGTCGCGTGCGGGAATCCCGGATTAACCCGCGAGAGCCGGCCCCCGGAGGGAGGCCGGCAGTTCACGTTTTCGTTCACTTGGCCGGAGGCTGATCCGGCGGGGGCTCAGAAGCCGAAGCTGTCCACGTTGTCCGCAGTGATGGTGATCCAGCCCTGGCCTTCCAGGACGGTCTTGCTGCCCTCGCGGAACTTCATTTCCTTATAGCCGTCGATGCCCAGATCGACCGTGTCGCCGATCTTCTCCCCGGAGAGGACCTTGACCGCCAGCGAAATCATCGCCTGGCCGGCCTTGGCCGGATCCCACAGCGTCAGGGACTTGACGACGCCGGACTTCAGCAGCTCCGCGTTGTCGGCGGGCATACCGGTGCCGGAGGTGAAGGCTTTATCGGTGAGGCCCAGCTCCTGGATGGCGCGGGCAACGCCCGGGGCGTCAAAGGAAGAGGTGCCCATGATGCCCTTGAGGTCGGGGTACTTCTTGAAGAGCTCCTTGGCCACGTTGTAGGCGGTATCGCCGTTGTCGTGGGACTCAACTCTGGGCTGCTCCTCAAGGAGCTTCATATTCGGATATGTCTTCTTCTGCCACGCGACACCGGCATCGGCCCACTCGTTGTGGGAGCCGTTGGTCAGGTCGGCGACCATGGTGGTATAGAGGCCTTCCTTGCCCATCGCGTTGGCCAGGTTGTCCATGATGAACTGACCGTAGCCGGCGTTCGAGAACGCCTCGATGTCGTAGTCGACGTTGGTGAGCGCGGAACCCTCGTGGGTGATGACGACGATGCCGGCGTCTTTCGCCTTCTTCAGGATGGGATCGATGGATTCAATATCGACCGGGACGACGCACAGCGCGTCAACACCCTGAGCGATCAGGTCTTCCACCAGCTGCGCCTGCAGGGTGGCGTCGATGGTATCGGTGCCCTTCTGGTAGCAGTTCAGGCCGGTCTGTTTGGCGTACTCTTCCACGCCGGTGTTCATGCGAACGAACCAGGGGTTGGACGCGTCCTTCGGGACGACGACGATCTCCCAGTCCTTGTTGGCCGTGGAAGCGGCGGCGGTGGTGGTGTCGCCGGATGCCGCGGCGGCGGTGGTGGTCTCAGCCGCCTTCGTTTCGGCGGCGGCCGTAGTGGTCTCGGTCTTCTCGGTCTTGCTGCCGCTGCAGGCTACCAGACCGATGACCAGAACGACCGCAAGAAGCAGCGCAATGATCTTTTTCATTTCGTTTTCCTCCATACTACTAAGATGTTATTCAAAACTCCTCACGGAGCCGAATACGGTGGAACGGTCTTGCCGGAGGCGCCGTGCGTTCGGGATTGTTTCGGATCCTTCCCTCAGGCGCGCTTGAACTGGACGTCCCGCTCGTAGCGGTCCATCTCGTCGATCCACGACGTGCCGACGCCGGTCCCCGTCTCCAGACACAGATAGTCCCACACGGCGTTCACGGGCAGGTTCTTGCACTCCTCGCTCAGCGCCAGGCGCTTGCCGAGGTTGCCGGCATACTCCGCCTCGACGAGAAGCTCCGTCGGCTCGAGCATCGCGGTGAGCATCGCCTTGCCCGCGGCCCGCAGGCCGATGATCCAGGCGGAGACGCGGTTGATCTGCGCGTCGAAGAAGTCGAGGCCGATGCAGATGTTCTTGCCGAACAGACCGGCGCGCTGGATTTCCTGCATGACCTGGAAGAGGTTGTCGTCCTGGATGAGCGTGTGGTCGGAATCCCAGCGGACGCCGCGGCTCAGATGGAACATGAGGCCGTTGACGAACGGATAGATCGCGGTGATCTTGTCGGCAAAGTTCTCGGTGGGATGGAAGTGGCCGGTGTCGATGGTCACTCCGAGGTTGTTCTTCGCGGCATAGGCGATGTAAAAGTCGTGCGAGCCGACGGTGAAGCACTCGTTGGCTATGGAGAAGACCTTTCCCTCCATGCAGTCGCGCAGATAGCGCGGATCGAGCTTCTCGGCGTAGATGCGGTCGAGCGAGTCCTTCAGGCGGGCGCGGTAGCCGGCGCGGTCGGCGGTGTTGTCCTTGACGCCGTCGGGCGTCCAGGTATTGTTGAAGACGGTGCAGTTCAGCTCGCGGCCGATAGCCTCGCAGATGCGGCGGCCGTTCACGCCGGCGCGAACCCAGTAATCGCGCACCTCATCGTCCGGCGAGGCGAGCGAGCAGCCGTTTTTCATCATCGGGTGCGTGAAATAAGACACGTTGTAATCCATGCCCATGCCGTGCTCCCCGGCAAAGTCGATCCAGCGGCGGAAGTCCTCCACGCCGTAGTCGCAGCGCTCCTTGGGCGAGACCGGCTCGGCGTGCATACTCTGCATCCCCAGGCGGTGCACGCAGGGGGAAAATCTCATGGCCTGGGCGATGTCCCGGCGGAGTTCGTCGCCGCTGCGGGCGCGGCCGGGGTAGTTGCCGGTGACGGTGTTCTCCGAGTGGACGGGCTCCTTGTGGTGCTCAAAGCCGGTGACATCGTCTCCGGCCCAACTGTGGATGGAAATGGGCACGGTGTGAAATTTTTCCAGAATTTTATCAGGATCAATCCCGTATTGGGCATATACTTTTTTGGCGTTTGCGTAATTTTGCCGAACCATTGCGGCGTCTGTGACAAACATGGGCAGGTTCTCCTTTGCGAAGTCGTTCCATCAATAGAATTACTATATCAAGCCGAAAAAGGCGCTTGCAAGCGATCCCGCGTAAAAGAGATTAATTTTCATTGATTTTCATGCAAAAAATTTTTATCGTTTTATTTTTTTGAGACGTAATAGCATTTTCAACAACCCGAATCAGCCGTTTTTGTGTATATTTACAACAATCAAAATTCTCGTTTTTTCGCGTTCTTTCGTCATTCTGACCAATCCCACAAAAAAATTCGGCCTCCCCGCACAGGCGGAGAAGCCGGTTCTCATCGCAGAAAATTACGTATTTATGCAAATTTGCATTATCAATCGGCCTTACAGCCGGACGGAACCGCGCAGGACGATCTTCGCATTGACGACGATCTGCTGCGGCGCATGGGACGGCCCCTCGATCTGACTGAGCAGCTCGAGAAAGCAGTTGCGCCCGAGCTGGGCCATGTTCTGCGCGACGGTGGTCAGCGGAGGGCGCGTGAACGCGGCGAGGGAAATGTCGTCGAAGCCGACGATGCCGATGTCACGGGGGACGCGGTAGCCCTCCTCCTGCAGGGCGGACATCGCGCCGATGGCGATGAGGTCGCTCGAGCAGAGGTAGACCTGCGGCAGAGGGCCGCCCGCGGCGAGCACGCGGCGGATGAGGGCGTTGGCGTTGGCGGCTTTGTCCAGGCGCAGCGTGCGGCTGAGGTGGATCCAGTCCGGATTCTGCTCGAGGCCGTTCTCCTCAAGCCCGATGCGAAACCCCATGAAGCGGTCGCGGACGTTGGACATCTCCAGGTCCTGGCTGATGAAGCCCAGCCGGCGGTAACCCGACCCGACCAGCTTGGCGACCATGCGGCGCATGATGTCGGTATTGTCGGTCACAACCGCGTCGAGCGGATGGGTGAAGATGGTGCGGTCGCCCAGAACAACGGGAACCTGCCGGGCCGCCTCGAGCACATACTCCTCGTCCGCAGTGCCGCCGAGGAAGATCAGCCCGCACACGCTGCTGGCGATCAGGCTCTTGATGTAGCTGCTCTCGGCCTGTTCGTGGTGGCGGGTATCGCAGACCATGACGGCGTAATTATGGTTCCATGCTTCCTCGAAGATGGTCTGGATGCAGTTGGAATAGAACTCGTTGGCGATGTCGGGAGCGAAAATGCCGATCAGGCGCTTGCCGTCCTTCAGCTCGGCGGACGCCTTGGGCCGGTAGCCCAGCGCGGCGACCGCGGCGTTCACGCGCTTCGTCGTCTCGTCCGAGATTGTCGCCGTCCGGTTGACGACATGTGACACCGTCGTGACCGAAACGCCCGCCTCGCGTGCCACATCCTCCATCGTGATCGTTTTTCTTCGCTCTTTGGCCAATGTAATCACCCCGCCCTACATTCTATCGTGAACACTTTTCCCCGTCAACCCTGCCGCGCTCTTTCGCGCCGTCCGTCGGTCCGGAGGGCGTCCGCTACGGGCAGTTTTCCCGCAGGACGCGCAGAAAATTGCCGCAGGCGAGCTTCTCGAGCTGCCGCTCCGTGAGGCCGCGGCGGCGCAGCGCGTCGAAGAGGCGCGGCATCCCCTCGCAGCCGGGAATCTCAAGCTCTCCCTCAATGCCGTCGAAATCCGTTCCGAGGGCGGGGCAGTCCTCCCCCGCGACGGCGACGACGTGCTCCACATGCTCGCACATCCGCTCCACGCGGCCCGTCATATCCTCTGCCGAGGCGTTGAGGAAGGGCGGGTAGAAGTTCAGCCCCGCGACGCCGCCCCGGCCGGCAAGCGTGCGCAGCATCCCGTCGCTCAGGTTGCGCGAGCGCGGCGCAAGGGCGCGGCAGTTCGAGTGCGAGGCAACGAACGGCTTTGCCGAGAGGGCCGCCACATCGCGGAAACCGCCGTCCGAAAGATGGGAGACGTCCACGATGAGGCCGAGCTCATTCATCCGCGCGACCGCCTCGCGGCCGAACTCCGTCAGGCCCCGGGCCGACTCCGCCGGGTCGGCGCTGTGGGGAAATCCCAGGCAGTTCGCATGGTTCCACGTCAGCGCGGCGAGCGAGACGCCCTCCTCCCGCCAGCGGTTCAGGCGGTTCAGGTCGCCGTTCGCGGCATAGGCGTTTTCGATGGAGAGAAAGGCAGAGATCTTCCCCGCCCGACGGTTCTTCTCCCAGTCGGCGAAGCCGCGCGCGGGAGCGAACGTGTCCGCACACTCGCGCAGCGTCTCGCGGTACACGGCGAGCATCTTTGCCATCAGCTCGTCGGGCGGCGGAACTTCCGGACCGTCCGTCTGACAGAAGAACATGCCGAAATACTGCCCGCCCGCGCCGCCCCGGCGCAGCCGTTCCGCATCCACCATCAACCCCGGCGCGCACCGCACCGAGGGAAGGCCCGCGAGCGCCGCCGCGCGGAGCGTGTCGCAGTGTAAATCCAGATAGGGGACCATTTTTCTTTACCCTTCTTTCCCGCCCGCCAGCGAGGCGATGAGCGCCTCGGCGCAGCGCATGCCGTCCACGGCGGCGGAGGTGATGCCCCCCGCGTAGCCCGCGCCCTCGCCGCAGGGGTAGAGCCCGCGCAGGGCCGACTGAAACGTGTCATCCCGCACGATGCGCACGGGCGAGGAACTGCGCGTCTCGGGCGCGGTGAGCACCGCGTCGGGGTCGGCAAAGCCGCGCAGCCGCCCGTCGAGCAGGGGCAGCGCGGCGGCGATGGTGTCGGTGATCTTTGCGGGCAGCACCTGCCGCAGATCACCGAAAACAACGCCCGGACGATAGGTCGGCGCAACGCTCCTCGCACCCGTGCTGGGTACGCCCGCCAGGAAGTCGCCCGCGAGCTGCGCGGGGGCACGGTAGCTCCCGCCGCCCGCGCGGAACGCGGCCCGCTCGATTTCCCGCTGCCAGCGCACGCCGCCGAGCACGTCCCTGTCCGGGAAATCCTCCGGCCGGAGCGTGACGAGCAGAGCCGCGTTGGCGTTCTCCCCGTCCCGGTCGGCGAAGCTCATGCCGTTGGTGACGACGCCGCCCTCCTCCGAGGCCGCCGCGACGACATAGCCGCCCGGGCACATACAGAAGGTGTATGCCGAGCCGCCGTCCGGCAGGCGGCAGGCGAGCTTGTAGTCCGCGGGCGGCAGGCCGGGCATCCCGGCGGCCGCGCCGTACTGCGCGCGGTCGATCGCCGCCTGCGTGTGTTCGATGCGCACGCCCATGGAAAAGGGCTTGGGCTCCATCGGCACGCCGAGCGCGAGCAGCGCCCCGAACGTGTCGCGCGCGCTGTGGCCGACGGCCAGAATCACGCCGCGCGCGGCAATCTCCTCCGTTTTTCCGCCGCGCTCGTATGCTACGCCGGCGAGCTTCCCGTCCTGCGTGCGCAGGCCGGTCATCCGGCAGCCGAAACGCACCTCGCCGCCCAGCGCCTCGATGCGGCGGCGGAGGTTCTGCACGACCGTGCAGAGCACGTCCGTGCCGATGTGCGGTTTGGCGTCATATAGGATTTTCTCCCGCGCGCCCGCGGCGGCGAACTGCCGCAGCACCCAGCCGATGCGCTCGTTTTTGATGCCGGTGTTCAGCTTGCCGTCCGAGAAGGTTCCCGCGCCGCCCTCGCCGAACTGGACGTTGCACGCGGGGTCGAACTCGCCGGTCGCCCAGAAACGCTCGACCGCCCGCCGGCGCGTCTCGGCGTCCCGGCCCCGCTCGAGCACGACGGGCCGCAGCCCCGCGAGCGCGAGCACCAGCGCGGCGAACATGCCGCCCGGCCCGAAGCCGACAACCACGGGCCGCCAGTCCGGCCGGGCCGCCGCCGCCGGCACGCGGTAAACGGGGTCCTCCGCCGGGCCGAGTTTTCTGTCCCCGCGGCGCAGGAGCTTTCTTTCGTCGCCGCGCGTCTCCGCATCAACGGTATAGACCACCCGGATCTCGTTCTTTTTCCGCGCATCGACGGATTTCTTCCGCAGCTCGAGGCGCAGGACGTCGGCCTCGGGGATGCGCAGCCGCTTCGCGGCCAGCGCGCGCAGGCGGCTCTCGTCCTCACCGGGCAGGAGCGTGAGGTCGTGAATCCGAATCATTCCGCCGCCTCCCCTCCCGCCGCGCACCGCCCGGCCAGGCGGCCGGACGACCACGCCCACTGGAGATTGAAGCCGCCGCAGTCGCCGTCCACGTCGAGCACCTCGCCGCAGGCGTATAGCCCGGGGACGAGACGGCTGCCCATGGTGCGCGGGTCGAAGTCCGCCGTACGGACGCCGCCCGCCGTGACCTGCGCGCAGTCAAAGCCCAGCGCACGGTCGAAGTCCAGCGCAAAGCACTTGACTGTCTCCGCCGCGCGCGCGAGCGCCCCGTCGGAGAGCGAGCCGAGAGGCTCGCCGAGCGAGAGGCCCGCCGCGAGCGCGAGCACACGGCCGAGCCGGTTGTGGAGGATGCCGGTCAGGAGATTTTCGGCAGTCAGCGTCGGGCAGGCCGCGCAGCGGCCCCTCAGCAGCGCGAGAAGCGCCGGGGCATCCAGCTGGCGCAGCAGGTCGAGCCGCAGTGTCACGGGGCCTTCCGCCGCCGACGCCGCGCGGGACACCTCAAACACCGCCGGGCCGCTCACACCGAACTCCGTGAACTGGATCTCCCCCTCGCTCCGCGCGAGCACCCGCCCGCGCGAGACGACCTCCACCGCGCCGTCCGCGCGCACGCCCCTGAGCGAGCGCGTCGCGCCGTCCGTTACGGCGAGCTGCACAAGCGAGGGCCGCAGGGCCGTACAACCGTGGCCGAGCGAGGCGAGGAGGTCGTAGCCCGCGCGCGTGCCGCCGAGCTTCTCCCCCGCCGCGCCGCCCGCCGCGACGATCAGCCGGTCGCCCGCGGCGTCGCCGAGCGTGGTCTTGAGCAGGAACCCGCTCCCCCTTCGCCAGGCCTTTTTGACCTCGCAGCCGGTACGCAGCTCCACGTTGGGCTTTTCCAGCGCGAAGCGCAGCACATCCACCACGCTGTTGGCCTGATCGGAGAAGGGATAGACCTTCCCCGACGGCTCCGTCACGGTCAGAAGGCCCAGCGAGCGGAAGTACGCCAGCGTATCCTCCGCGCCGAATGCGCCGAGAGCGGGCACGCAGAACGACGGGTCCTCCCCGTGATAGCGCGCCGGGGCGGCCGCGAGATTGGTGAGGTTGCAGCGGCCGTTTCCGGTGGCGAGGAGCTTGCGTCCCACCCGGGCCTGCCGCTCGAGCAGGATCACCCGGCAGGCCGGGTCCTCCGACGCCGCGAGCGCCGCCGCCATGCCGGACGCACCCGCGCCGACGATCAGAACAGTCAAATGAACACCGCCTTTGCCGCCCTGGGGCGGCTGTTGTTTCCCCCATTATAATGCCCCGCCGCCGCCGCCACAAGGAAAACCGTGGTTGACATCGGGAGAATTTCTGGTACAATGGGAGGGTCAGTTGCAAATGATTCTCATTTGCGGCAATTCTCTTTCCTGAAAGGAACGAATTTATGCGTGAACTGATCCTCGACACACTGCTCGACATGGCGCGGCTGCTGCCGTTCCTGTTTCTGACTTACCTCGCGATGGAAGCCATCGAGCACCGGATGGGCGACCGGGCCAGGGCCATCGTCTCAAAGTCGGGCCGCTTCGGCCCGCTGCTGGGCGGTGTGCTCGGCGTGGTGCCGCAGTGCGGTTTCTCGGCGGCCGCCTCAGGGCTGTACGCCGGGCGCGTCATCACGCCCGGCACGCTCCTCGCCATCTACCTCTCCACATCCGACGAGATGCTGCCCATTCTGATCTCCGAGCATGCCCCGGCCTCGGCGATTCTCCCGATCCTCGGACTGAAGATCGTCATCGGCATAGCGGCGGGCTTCCTGATTGATCTGGTCTGGCGCCGCCGCCGCCCGGCGGAAGACGGACCGCAGGCCATCTGTGACCTTTGCGGCCGCGAACACTGCCACTGCGGCGAGCATGGCATTTTCCGCTCCGCGCTGCACCACACGGTGCAGGTGGCGCTCTTCCTTCTGCTCATCACATTCGGGCTCAACCTCGCGCTCCACTTCGCGGGCGAGGGCGCGCTGGAAACGCTGCTGCTCAACCGTCCCGTCGCGGGCGTGCTGCTCTCGGCACTGGTGGGCCTGATCCCGAACTGCGCCGCGTCCGTGGCGATTACCACGCTCTACCTCAAGGGGCTGATGGACTTCGGCGCGATGATCGCAGGGCTGCTGACCTCGGCGGGGTTGGGTCTGCTGGTGCTCTTCCGGGTCAACCGGCACGTCCGGGAAAACCTCGGCATCGTGGCGCTGCTGTACGCTGTGGGCGCGGCCTGCGGGCTCCTGCTCGAGGCGCTCGGCGCGGCTGTTTAGGAGGCGTCCGCATGGAAGAAAAGAAACTGCTCCCCTGGCCGTCCGGGCTGAAGCGGACGAAGCCGAGGGAACTCGTGTGGGAGGCGCTGTGCGCCGCCGACCGGCCCCTGAGCGTGACGGAGCTCTTTGCGCGCCTTGAGCCGTCGTCCGGCATGGCTGTCTCGACGGTCTACCGCGTACTCACCGCGCTCGAGGAGCACGGCGCCGTGACCAAGACCACGATGATGGGCGAGGAGATCGCTCTGTTTGCCCTGAACCGGGGCGGGCACAAGCACTACGCCATCTGCCTCGCCTGTCACCGGCAGGTGCCGGTCAGGCATTGCCCGTTCGAAACGGCGCCCGTGGAGACGGAGGCTGAGGGCTTCACGGTGACGAACCACCGCCTCGAGCTCTACGGCTACTGCCGCGAGTGCCTGAAAAAGCGGCGGGAAGCGCGGGGAACGAACGGCGGCCCCGCGCCGTCTAACCCGGCGTAAGTCAAATGGTAACGGAGGAACTTGTCATGAAGAGTGAAAAAATTGCGGCGGCGCTGCTCGGCGCGGCGCTGCTGCTGGGATCGCTGAGCGGCTGCGCCGGCAAGACAAACCGCGCCGGCAGCCCGGCCGAAACGGCCTCGGGCGCGGCGCAGAGCAGCGCTTCGAAGCCCGCCGACGGCACGGCGGCGGCCGCCAAGTCCTACGACGAGGTGCTCTCGGCACTGAAGAGCATCCAGGCCGCACAGGAAAAGCAGGCTTCGCAGAATCAGGGCGTTATGATCGCGGACGGCCAGACGTCCGCCGACGCCGTCAGCACGGCGGGCGATTCCGCGGCGCAGTCGGACGCCTCCGCGCCGGAGGACGGGCCGTACTGCGCCGCCGCAAACACCCAGGCCGAGGGCGTGGATGAGGGCGACATCGTCAAGACCGACGGCACTTATCTCTACCTCCTGCGCGACCAGGAGGTGACGATCCTCCGCGCGGCCGGGGCGAATACCGCCGAGGTCGGCAAGGTCGCGGTCTGCGACCCCAGCAGCGACGCCGGCGAGTACGCGCAGAGCATGTACGTTTCGGGCGACACGCTCGTGGTCGTCACGCAGCAGGGGAACGGAAATCTCGCCATCGGCGCGCAGACCGGCGCGGGCGCGGCCGGCGGGGACGCGGCGGACGCGCCCGACGCGGGCAGCACCCTCCCCGGCGCGGCGCGCAGCAGTACGCACGTCAAGCTCTACGCGCTGGGCGACCGCACCGCGCCGAAGCAGACCGCCGATCTCGCGCAGGACGGTTTCTATCAGGACTCCCGCCTGACGAACGGCGTGCTCTACCTCGTGAGCAACTACGACGCCTCCCCGTCCGGCACGGACGACCCGAAGGACTATGTCCCCTGCGTCGGCGGCGGCGACGCCGCGCAGCCCCTCCCGGCGGACAGCATCTACCTGCTGCCCGAGCAGGACAGCACGACCTACGCCGTCGTCTCCGCCATCGGCGTGAGCGACGGGAAGACGCTCTCCGCGCAGGCCGTGCTCGGCGGCGCGGGAACGGTCTACATGAACGACAAGAATCTCTACCTCGCCAGTACGCATTATGAGACCTCGGCCTCCCAGCCGCATACGGAAAAGCAGTATCAGGTCGTGGACTACACCAGCCGCTCCACCACCATGCTCCAGCGCTTCTCCCTCGCGGACGGCAAGGCCGCGCTCGCCGCATCCGGCTCCATCAGCGGCTATCCGTTCAGCCAGTCCGCGCTCGACGAGTACGACGGCCATCTCCGCATCGCCGTCACGGACGACAGCTACACCTACCAGATTTACACCGACCCGGCCTATGGCTTCTCCAACTACAAGGACGGCGGCAATAAGAGCTCCAACAGCCTCTATGTGCTCGACGGCGACCTGAAGACCGTCGGCACGCTCGGGCCCTTCGCAGACAAGGAGCTCATCAGCTCCGTCCGCTTCACCGGCGCAACAGCCTACGTCGTCACCTTCCGCGAGACCGACCCGCTCTTTGCGGTGGATCTGAGCGACCCGGCAAACCCGAAAAAGCTCTCCGCGCTCAAGCTCACCGGCTTCTCGAACTATCTCCACCCCTGGGGCGACGGGTTGATGCTCGGCCTCGGCGCGGATGCCGATACCAAGACCGGCGAGACCTCCGGCATGAAGCTCTCGATGTTCAACGTGTCCGACCCCGCCAAGGTCAGCGAGGTCACAAGCGTAGCGCTCGGCGACGGCTGGTCGGAGGCGCTCTACAACCAAAAGGCCGTGCTCGCCGACCCCGACAAAGGCCTCATCGCTTTCCCGGGTGAGAGTTCGTACCTCGTCTACACCTACTCCGCGGACGGCGGCTTCGTGAAGAAAGGCAGTTTTGACATTCCCGTCCACTCGGGCACAATGCGCGGCGTCTCCATCGGCGATGATTTTTACGTCTGCTCGCCCGACGGAGTGACCGCCGTGGAGATGAGCTCGCTCCGGCAGGTCTGGAAGCAGGAATTCTCCTTCGGTTAACGGCAAATACGGGAGAGGGCGCTTCGGCGTCCTCTCCCGTTCTGTTTGGGCGTTTTCTGTTTTCAAACCGCGCCGGACGTGGTATGATAGACGCGAGAGGTGATCGGCTTGGACAAACGGCAGCAAATCGAGGCGCTCGCGCAGAGCGATGAGGACAAGATCCTGCTCGCGCGCGTGTACGACCGCATCCTCGGCGCCGAACAAAAGAATATCCCGGCAGCCACCTGCTTCCTCACCGAGCGCGAGCAGGTGCTCGCGGAGCGGCTGCTGCGCGGGACGGAGCCGCGCTTTTTCGGCGGACGTGAGGGCGCGGAGCGGGCGGTGTGCTGCTATATCCCGGACTATCTCGACGCGGACGAGTGGCTGCACGGGGACGACGGGCCGGTCTGCGCGCTGCGCGCGGAATTTTCCGAACGCGAAAGCCTGACGCACCGGGATTTTCTCGGCAGTCTCATGGGCAGCGGCATCAAGCGCGAGACGGTGGGCGACATCCTCGTGGGCGAGGGGAGCTGCGACCTCCTCGTGACGCGGGAGATCAGCCCGTATGTGCTCGACAACCTGATCTCCGCCGGCCGGGTGAAGCTCAGCGTGCGTGAGATCGCGCTGGACGAGCTGGCCGCGCCGGAAGAAAAATTCCGCGAGCTGCGCGACACCGTCGCAACCACGCGGCTCGACAGCATCGTCTCCTCCGGCTTCGGCCTCGCGCGCGCGAAGGCGGCGGCGCTCGTGGAGAGCGGAAAGGTCAGCGTGAACGCTCTGCCCTGCGTGAAGCCCGACCGGCTCCTCACCGAGGGCGACCGTGTCACGGCCCGGGGTCTGGGCAGGCTGGAACTCGCCGCCGTGGGCGGCACAACAAAGAAAGGAAGGACCGGCGTCGTCATCCGCCGGTTTGCGTGAACCATGGAACAAAGCAGGATCGACCGCATCAACGAGCTGGCCCGCAAGGCCAGAACCGCCGGCCTGACCCCCGAGGAGGAGGCCGAGCGAAACGAGCTGCGCAACGAGTATGTCGCCGCCGTGCGCCTGAGCCTCGAGGCCCAGCTCGGCAACACCTACCTTGTGGACGAAAAGGGCAACAAGCGCAAGCTGCAAAAGAAAGACTGACTCCGCAAAGCACCGCGGGAGAGAATTCTCCGGCGGTGCTTTTCTGCGCTTCCCCTTTTCACCTGTGCCCCGCCCCCTCGGAGCGAACCGATTCGCCGGAAGAAGTACGGGTGAGAATCGGTTTGCTCCGCCGGGGGCGGGAATGAAAAAGCCGGGGCACGCGTCCGATTTCCCGAACGCGCGCCCCGGTTCCTGCTGCACTCAAAGGCTCGTGTAGCCCATCAGATATTCGTCCACCTCGCGGGCTGCCGCGCGGCCCTCGGCGATGGCCCAGACCACAAGCGACGCCCCCCGGCGCATATCGCCGGCGGCGAAGACCTTCTCATTTGCCGTGTGGTGGGTGTCCCCGTCCTCCGCGCAGAGATTGCCGCGCCGGTCGGCCTTTACGCCGAACGCGTCGCATACCTCCGTCTCGCAGCCCGAAAAGCCGCTTGCCACCAACAGGAGATCGCAGGGCAGCGTCTCCTCCGTGCCGGGAATCTCGTCCATGCGCAGCTTTCCGCCCGCCTGCTTCCAGGCCACGCGGGCCGTCTTCACGCCGGTCAGCGCACCGGCTTCGTCCACGACGCTCTCTTTGACGATCGTCTCAAAACGGCGGATGTCCTCGCCGAAGCAGGCGCGCGCCTCCTCCTCGGCGTAGTCGGGCGCGGCGCGCCAGGTACCCCAGAGGCCGTCCCCGGGACGCACGAGCGTCTCGGGCTTGCGGATGATCTGCACGAGCGACCGGCAGCCCTGCCGGAGCGCCGTGGCCACGCAGTCCGAGCTGGTAAAGCCCGCACCCACCACGACGACGTCCCTGTCCTTCGCGCTGAGCGGATTCTCCGCGGCGGGATTGAGAACGGCACGCGTGGCGGCGGTGAGATAGTCCACGGCGAACGCCGCGCCGGACTTTGCCTGCTCCAGCGGCGCATAGGGACGCGGCTTCGTCGCGCCGCAGCAGAGCACGACCGCGTCGTACGTCTCCAGCAGCTTCTCCGCCGCCTCCTTTGAGGCAATATTCGCGTTCACGCGGAACTCGATGCCCTCCAGCGCCATCAGGTCGGTGCGGCGGCGCACAACCTCCTTGGGCAGCTTCATGTTGGGGATGCCGTACATCAGGAGGCCGCCGACGCGGTCGTCCCGTTCGAAGACCGTCACATGATGGCCCCGGTGGTTGAGCTGGTCGGCGCAGGCAAGGCCCGCCGGGCCGGAGCCGATGACGGCGATGCGCTTGTCGGAACGCGCCTCGGGCACGCGCGGGGCCATGCGCTCCCCGGCGAAGGCGTCCTCGATGATGCCCAGCTCGTTCTCCCGGATGGTCACCGGCGTGGAGCGGATGGCGCAGGTGCAGGCCTGCTCGCACAGCGCCGGGCAGACGCGGCCGGTGAACTCGGGGAAATTGTCCGTCTTGAGCAGCCGCGAAAGCGCGTGGGCCGGGTTGCCGCTCCAGATCATGTCGTTCCATTCGGGGATCAGGTTGTGCAGCGGGCAGCCGTAGACCTGGCCGCCGAACCCGGAGCCGGTCTGGCAGAAGGGCACGCCGCAGTCCATGCAGCGCCCGCCCTGCTTCTGCCGGACGGCGGCGGAGAGGGGCGTGTGAAACTCACCGAAGTGGCGGATGCGGGAGAGCGGTGCCTCGGTTGTGCTCTCGGCGCGTTCAAATTCCAGAAAGCCGGTTGTTTTTCCCATTTCTGGTTCCTCCTTATCGCGCCGTCATGGCGTAGAACGCCTCGATCTCCGCCTCGTCGCGCGTCAGGCCGCGGCTCTCGGCGTCCGAGATCAGGCGGAGCATCCGGCTGTAATCCTTGGGCATGATGCGCTTGAAATGGGGCAGGACATTGTCGAAATCGTCGAGGATCGCGCGGCCGACCGTCGAGCCCGTGGCGGCGACGTGCTCCTCGATGAGCGTGCGGAGCGTCTGGACGTCGTGCTTGTCGGAAACAGCCTCGGTCTGTACCAGCTCCTTGTTCACGCGCAGGTAGAGGTCATGGCGCCAGTCGATGACGTAAGCCACGCCGCCGGACATGCCCGCCGCAAAGTTCGCTCCGACCTCGCCGAGGATGACCACCATGCCGCCGGTCATATACTCGCAGCCGTGGTTGCCCACGCCCTCGACGACGGCGGTCGCGCCGGAATTGCGCACACAAAAGCGCTCGCCCGCGATGCCGCGCACAAACGCCTTGCCGGACGTCGCGCCGTAAAGGGCAACGTTGCCGATGATGACGTTCTTCTCGGCCGCAAAGCGGCTCTTTTTGGGCGGGTAGACGATGAGTCTTCCGCCGGAGAGGCCCTTGCCGAAATAATCGTTGGAGTCGCCCTCGAGCTCGAGTGTCAGTCCTCTGGGGATGAACGCGCCGAAGGACTGACCGCCGCCGCCCTGACACTTGATGCGGAAGGTGTTCTCGGGGAGCGAGCTTCCGTGGCGGCGGGTGATCTCGGAGCCGAAGAGCGTGCCGAAGGCGCGGTCGGTGCTCGAGACGGTGACGCGGAGCCTGGCGGGCTCGCCCTTTTCAAGCGGCTCGGCCAGCTTCTTCAGGAGCACACGCTCGTCGAGCGTGCGCTCGAGATGGAAGTCGTACGCGTCGTCGGGGTTGAAGCAGGCGGAACGCTTCTCTCCCGCGTACGGATTCTGCAGCAGAAAGGAGAGGTCCACCGACTCGGCGCGCGAACTGATGGACTTGGGCACAACGCGCAGGAGGTCGGTGCGGCCCACCATGTCCTGCATCCGGCGGATGCCGAGCGAGGCCATGATCTCGCGCACCTGCTGCGCAACGAATTCCATAAACGTGACGACGTATTCGGGCTTGCCGGTGAAGCACTTGCGCAGCTCGGGGTTCTGCGTGGCGATGCCGGCGGGGCAGGTATCGAGGTTGCACACGCGCATCATTATGCAGCCGAGTGTAACCAGCGGCGCGGTGGCGAAGCCGAATTCCTCCGCCCCGAGCAGGCAGGCAACGGCCACGTCGTAGCCGTTCATCAGCTTGCCGTCGGTCTCCAGGCACACGCACGAGCGCAGGCCGTTGGCGATGAGCGCCTGGTGCGCCTCGGCGAGGCCCAGCTCCCAGGGAAGGCCCGCGTTGTGGATGGAGGTCTGCGGCGCCGCTCCGGTGCCGCCGTCGTAGCCGGAGATCAGCACGACCTGCGCGCCGGCCTTCGCCACGCCCGCCGCGATCGTGCCCACGCCCGCCTCGGAGACAAGCTTGACGGAGATGCGGGCCTGGTCGTTGGCGTTCTTCAGGTCATAGATCAGTTCCGAAAGGTCCTCAATGGAGTAGATGTCGTGATGCGGTGGGGGCGAGATGAGGTGAATGCCGGGTGTGGAGTGGCGCGTTTTCGCGATCCACGGGTAAACCTTTTTGCCGGGCAGATGGCCGCCTTCGCCGGGCTTGGCTCCCTGCGCCATCTTGATCTGCAGCTCCTTCGCGCTCACAAGGTACTCACTCGTCACACCGAAGCGGCCCGAAGCCACCTGCTTAATAGCGCTGCACCGGTCGGAATGGAGCCGCTCGGGCTCCTCGCCGCCCTCGCCGGAGTTGGACTTGCCGCCGATGCGGTTCATCGCGATGGCGAGGCACTCGTGCGCCTCCTTGGAGATGGAGCCGTAGGACATGGCTCCGGTCTTGAAGCGCCTGACGATGTCGCTGACCGGCTCGACCTCGTCGATGGGGATGGGGCCTCCCTCCGGCTCGGCGAAGGCCAGCAGGCCGCGGAGCGTATGGGGCGTCGATTCGTCGTCCACCATGGCGGAGTAGCGGCGGAACATCTCGTAGTCGTGGTTCCGCGCGGCCTGCTGGAGCATCCAGATGACCTGCGGGTTGTACATGTGATCCTCCTTCTGATGCCCCGAGCGCAGCCGCTCGTAGCCGGAGGAATCGAGAGTGAGATCGGTGTTCAGGCCCAGCGGGTCGAACGCGCGGCTGTGGTAATACTCCACGCCCTCCGCGATCTCGTCGAGGCCGACGCCGCCCACACGGGAGACGGTGCCGGTAAAATACTCGTCGATCACGTCCCGGCGGATACCGATGGCCTCGAAGATCTGCGCGGACTGATAGGACTGGATGGTGGAGATGCCCATTTTGGAGGCGACCTTCACGATGCCGCCAAGGACGGCCCGGTTGTAGTCGTCCACGGCCACGGTGTAGTCCTTGTCGAGCAGGCCCTCGCGGATGAGCTGGCGGATGCTCTCGTGCGCCAGGTACGGGCAGACGGCGCGCGCGCCGTAGCCGAGCAGGAGCGCAAAATGGTGCACGTTGCGCGGCTCGGCGCTCTCGAGGATGACCGAGATGGCGGTGCGCTTCTTCGTGCGGATGAGGTAGTGCTCGAGCGCGGAGACGGCCAGCAGCGAGGGGATGGCCACATGGTTCTCATCCACGCCGCGGTCGGAGAGGATGATGATGTTCGCGCCGTTCTTGTAGGCGCGGTCGCACGCGACGAACATCCGGTCGAGCGCCCGCTCGAGCGGCGTATTCTTATAGGTGAGGATCGGCACGGTCACGACCTTGAAGCCCCGCACGTTCATGTCGCGGATCTTCATGAGATCGACGTTCGTGAGGATGGGGTTGTTGATCTGGAGCACCGTGCAGTTCTCGGCCTTGTCCTCGAGGAGGTTGCCGTCCGAGCCGACGTAGACGGTGGTATCGGTGACGGTCTCCTCGCGGATGGCGTCGATGGGCGGGTTGGTGACCTGCGCGAACATCTGCTTGAAGTAGTTGAAGAGAGGCTGGTGCTTCTCGGAGAGAACGGCGAGGGGGATATCGTCTCCCATGGCCGCGGTGGGCTCGGCGCCGTCTTTCGCCATGGGGAGGATGGTGCTCTTGATGTCCTCGTAGGAGTAGGCGAAGGCCATCTGGAGCTTCTCGCATTGCACCGTGTCGAGCGACTCCACCTTTTTGTTGGGGATGGCGAGGTTGCGCAGCTGCACCAGGTTGCGGTCGAGCCATTCGCCGTAGGGAAGGCGCCGGGCGTAATCGTTCTTGAGTGCCTCGTCGTCGATGATGCGGCCCGCGCGGGTGTCCACCAGGAGCATCTTGCCCGGCCGCAGGCGCGACTTCTCCACGATCGACTCGGGCGGAAGGTCGAGCACGCCGACCTCGCTGGAGAGGATGAGGTAGCCGTCGTCGGTGACATAGTAGCGCGAGGGGCGCAGGCCGTTGCGGTCGAGCAGGGCGCCGACCACGTCGCCGTCGGAGAAGACGATGGACGCCGGGCCGTCCCACGGCTCCATCATGGTGGCGTAATAGTGGTACATGTCGCGCTTGCAGCGGCTCATGTCCGGGTTCTTGCTCCACGCCTCGGGGATGAGCACCATCATCGCGAGCGGCATCTCCATGCCGTTCATCATCAGGAACTCGAGCGTGTTGTCGAGCATGGCGGAGTCGGAGCCCGCGCTGTTGATGACGGGCAGCACCTTGTCCACGTCGTCCTTCATGACGGAGGAGTACATCGTCTCCTCGCGTGAGAGCATGCGCGCGGCGTTGCCGCGGATGGTGTTGATCTCGCCGTTGTGGAGAATATAGCGGTTCGGGTGCGCGCGCTCCCAGCTGGGGTTGGTATTGGTGGAGAAGCGGGAGTGGACGAGGGCGATGGCGGACTCGTACTCCTCGGACTGGAGATCGGGATAGAATTTCCGAAGCTGGTTCACAAGGAACATGCCCTTGTATACCACCGTGCGGCTGGAGAAGGAAGCAACATAGGTATTGTCGTTGGACTGTTCGAACTCGCGGCGGATGATGTAGAGCCGCCGGTCAAAATCGATGCCGCGCGCAACGCCCTGCGGGCGGGCGACGAAGCACTGCATGATGAAGGGCATGCACTCCCGCGCCTTCCGGCCGAGCACCTCCGGCCGGACGGGCACCGTCCGCCAGCCGAGGAAACCCACGCCCTCCTTCTGGGCGATGATCTCGAGCATTTTCCGTGCCTGGTTGCGCTTGAGCGTGTCCTGCGGCAGGAAAAACATGCCCACGCCGTAGTCCCCCGCCCCGCCGAGCGCGATGGAACGCTCCGCCGCCGCGCGGGTGAAAAACCGGTGGGAGACCTGAAGAAGGATGCCGACGCCGTCGCCGGTTTCGCCGGAGGCGTCCTTGCCGGCGCGGTGCTCAAGCTTTTCAACAATTTTCAGTGCGTCGTCCACCGGCTTGTGGGTTGGCGTGCCGTCGACGCGGACGACCGCGCCGATGCCGCACGAATCATGCTCTACGACCTGGGGGATCTGCTGCTCCATACAATCACCTTTTCCCTTTCGACGCCGCCTGCGCGGCGGATCAGCCAAACAGCATACAGCTTCCGTGTATATTGACTGCATTATACGCGCTTGGCGGGCGCAGGTCAAACCCTATTCGTTCTGCCTAAAAAATTTTGGTGCAATTGTCTATTTCTCCGAAAAAATGAGTGTTTTAAATTATGAACTATTTATTATCTCAAAAAAATACTTAAAAACGCCGAAAAGCTGCTATTTTCCTCTCTTCGGCGTTTCTATTTTTATTCAGTGATTGCCTGTATTCGGTGCAAAAACATACAGTTCTCTTTTGTCTCTGTAATATGGACAATTGTCGCTGTTAGGTGAATGGCTCAGAGGGCGAAGCGGACAATGGCACGGCGGAGGGCCTCGCTGAAGTAGGGAAAGGCGTGATCGCCGTCCCACTGCTCGTAGGTGTGGCGAAGGCCGATGCGGTCGAGCGCGCGGCAGAAGCGGCCGTGGTCGCCAAGCAGTGGGTCGCGCGTGCCGCAGGTCAGGTAGAGCTGGGGCGCCATATCCTCCGGCACAAGCTTCGCGAGCGAGCACAGGTCGTCCTCGTCGGACGGCTCGAGCTCCGGACCGAAGGCCAGCTCAAAGTCACGCAGGACCTGCTCGCCGCGGCGGGCGATGAACTCCTGCTCCTTCCCGTGGAGCCGCTGGGCCTCGAGCTCCTCGTTGAGGAACAGACACGCCGAAGAGAACGCGGCGCACATACCGTAGCGCTCGGGCCGCGTGAGGGCGCACTTGAGCGCGCCGTAACCGCCCATTGAGCCGCCGATGACAGCCGTATCCTCCCGGCAGGCCGAGATATGGAACACGCTGCGGCAGAGCTCGGGCAGCTCGTCAGTGAGGTAGCTGAACCAGGCCGCGCCGAGCTTCATGTCGGCGTAAAAGCTGCGGGCCGCGTCGGGCATGATGTAGACGGTGTTCCCCTTCGCCGCGTAAAAGGGCAGCATGGCGTAATCCGTCCAGGTGTCGTGATTGCCGCACAGGCCGTGCAGCAAGTAACATACTTTATAGGCGCCCGAGGACTTTGCCCCGTTGGGCGCGGCCACCGTGATCCCCGTATCCATACCGAGAAGCTCGGAATAAAGGCTTCCGCGCAGTATCATTCTCATTTCCTCCCTTCGGTGCCGGGGCACCGAGTGGGAAACATTGTACCACAGATAAAGGCTGTTTTCCACGCCTTTTCTCTTTTTCTTGACTTCGCTGTGCAAAATTCTATAATGAAACAATCAGGACACAGGATATTGTGACAGGAGGATTTTTTGATGGCATATCTGGGACAGGATGTCAAAAAACTCGGCTTCGGCCTCATGCGCCCGCCCATGCTCGGGCAGGAGATCGACCTCGCGCAGCTCGAGCGGATGGTCGATCTGTTTCTGGAGCACGGCTTCACCTATTTCGACACCGCCTACGGCTACCTCGAGGGCCGTTCCGAGGAGGCCGCGCGACGCACGCTCGTCGAGCGCCACCCGCGTGAGAGCTTCCTGCTCGCCACCAAGCTGCCCGCCTGGGCCGGCGCGCGGAACACCGCCGAGGCGGAGGAGATGTTCTGGACGTCGCTCCGCCGCACCGGCGCGGGCTACTTCGACTATTACCTGCTGCACAACCTCGGCGACGAGCGCACCCGCTATTTTGACGACTACAACATCTGGGACTTCGCCGCCGCGCGGAAGAAGGAGGGCCTCATCCGCCATCTGGGCTTCTCGTTCCACGACAGGGCCGACGTGCTCGACGGCATCCTGACGCGCCACCCGGACATGGACTTCGTGCAGCTCCAGATCAACTACGCCGACTGGGACAGCCCCATAGTCGAGTCGCGCAAGTGCTATGAGGCCGCGCGGAAACACGGCAAGCCCGTCGTCATCATGGAGCCGGTCAAGGGTGGCTCGCTCGCGGCGCTGCCAAAGGCGCTCGAGACCCGGTTCCGTGCGCTGGAGCCCGCCGCCTCGCTTTCCTCATGGGCCATCCGCTTCGCCGCCTCGCTGGAAAACGTCGTCACCGTGCTCAGCGGGATGTCGAATCTCGACCAGATGCGGGACAACATCTCCTTCATGGAGCACTTCACGCCGCTGAGCGCCGCTGAGCGCGCCGCGGTCGACCGGGTGCGCGCGGAGCTGACGGAGCTGCCGCACATCCCCTGCACCGGCTGCCGCTACTGCGTCAAGGGCTGCCCGCAGGAGATCGCCATCCCCGGCATCTTCCGGGCCATGAACAACTACCTGCTGTACGCCAATCTGCCCGGCGCGCGCGGCAACTATGCCTGGGAGACCCGCCTGGGCGGCACGGCGGACAAGTGCGTGGAGTGCGGCCGGTGCATGGAGGTCTGCCCGCAGCACATCCGCATCCCCGACGAACTGAAAAAGGCGCGCGAACTGCTCGGCTGACGGCCGGGCCGAGGCGCGGAAAGCCCCCCGGGCCGTTTGGCCCGGGGGGCGCTTTTGATCGGACGGCCGCGGCTCAGTTCTGCGGCACTTCCAGGCCGTGGCGGCGGTACATGGTCTTCTTCACGGCGCGCAGGATGTTCTGGTAGCCGGTGCAGCGGCACAGGTGGCCGGAGAGCAGCTTGCGCAGCTCCTCGTCGGTATAGAGCTTGCCGGATTCCAGGATCTCCACGGCGGTCATGATGACGCCCGGCGTACAGAAGCCGCACTGGATGGCGGCCTCGTCCACAAACGCCTGCTGAATGTCGCTCAGCTCGCCGTTCGGGCCGAGCAGGCTCTCAAGCGTGCGGACGGATTTTCCGTCCGCCCAGACCGCAAGATAAATACAGGAGTTGAACGCCTCGCCGTCGATAAGGACGTTGCACGCGCCGCACTCGCCGACCTCGCAGCCCTTCTTTACGGAAGTCATGCGAAAGTCATTGCGAAGCATATCCGTCAGGGACGCGCGGACGTCCACGGTCTTTTCCACGTCCTTGCCGTTCAGGTTGAAGCGCACGGTTTTGACCTGCATCACATGTTTTTCCGCCATTACAGTTCCCCTCCCGCCCGTTTTACGGCTTCGATGAACGCGCGCTTCGCGCTCTCCACGGCGATGTGCTGCCGGAAGGCCTTGCTGGCGCGCCAGCTGTCGCGCGGATTGATATCCTCGAGTACGGTCTTCGCAAACGTTTCGGCCAGCTCCCCGGAGACGGCCTTTCCGTTCGCGGCGGCCTCGGCCGTCGCGGCGCGCAGCGGCACCGGCCCGGCCACGCCGAAAGCGATGCGGCAGCGCTCGACGGTCTTTTTGTCGGCGGAGAGCCGGACGTTGACCGAGGTGCCGAGGGTGGCGATGTCCATGGCATTGCGCATGGCGTACTTGATATAGTAACCGAAGGTGTTCTCGTAGCTCGCCTTCGGGAGGAGGATGGCGGTCTGGATCTCGCCCGGGCGGATGTCCACGACGCCGGCCTTGATGTAGAAATCGTGGATCGGCTCGAGGCGCACGCCGTCCGGCCCGGTCAGCTCAATGACGGCGTCCCAGGCGTGGAGCGTGGAAGCGGAATCGGCGGAGGTCACGCCGTTGCAGGTGTTGCCGCCGATGGTTCCGATGTTGCGGATCTGCGGGCCGCCGACCTGATCGACCGCCTCGCCGAGCACGTTGACGTACCTCCGGATGATCGGGTCGCGGGTGATGTGGGAGAAGCTGGTGAGCGAGCCGATGCGGATGTTCTCCTCCGCGTCCAGGCTCACGCCGCGCAGCGCGTCGATGCCATAGATGGAAATGAGCTCCCTGCCGGCCCGCTTACCCTCGCGCATCTGCACGAGCACGTCGGAGCCGCCGGCAATGATCTGCGCCTCGGGATGGGCGACGCGAAGCGCCACCGCGTCCGCAACGCTGCCCGCTTCGTAAAGTGCTTTCATATCATACATGTCGGGTACCTCCTCAGTCCTGAATCAGCCCGGCCTCATGGAAGCGGGCGTAGAGCACATGCGGCGTGATCGGGCACTGGTCGAACTCCACGCCCGTGGCCTGCAGAATGGCGTTGCGGATGGCCGGCGCGCCCGAGCAGGCGGGCGGCTCGCCGAGCGCCTTGGTGCCGTAGGGACTGGTGGGCTCGGGATTTTCCACAAAGCCGGCCATAAGGTCGGGGTGGTCCATAAAGGTGGAGAGCTTGTAGTCAAGCAGGTTGTTGTTGAGGGGCTTGCCGGTCCTCGCGTCGAACTTGAGCTCCTCGCTCAGGCCGTAGCCGATGGCCATGCTCATGCCGCCGTGCACCTGCGCCTCGGCAAGCTGCGGGTTGATCAGCGTGCCGCAGTCGTGGATGTTTACCATGTTCAGGAGCTTCACCCTGCACATGGGGATATCCACCTCCACCTCGGCGATCGAGCAGCCGAAGGAGTAGGCGTTGGACTTGATCTGCGCGGTGGTCTCGGCGGTGATGTGCTGGCTGTGCTCGAGCGAGTAGAGGGATTCTGTGGCCAGCTCGCCGAGGGACCTGAGCACACGGCCGTCGGACTTGCGGATGATCTGACCGTCCACCAGGTCGAGGTTGGAGACCGGCATTCTGGTCTGCTCGTGGGCGATGTTCAGGATGCGCTCGCGCAGGGCCGTTCCGGTCTGCTTGATGGAGAAGCCGCCGATGTAGGTCTGGCGGGAGGCGTAGGCGCCGGTGCCGTAGGGCGTTACGTCGGTGTCCTGAGAAGAGATCACGTGCACATCCTCCACCGGCACGCCGACCGCGTCGGCCACCATCTGGGAGTAGGCCGTATCGCAGCCCTGGCCGATCTCGGTCTCGCCGGTCTGGAACTGGAGCGAGCCGTCCTGGTTGAGCACCATGCGGCACGACGAGGACTCGAGCGAGATGGGCCACACGGCGGTGTTGTACCAGAATACCGCGAGGCCGATGCCCCGGCGGACGGGGCCGGTCTGATTCCGGTATGCCTCGTGCTTGCGGGCGTAGCCGATCATCGCCATGCCTTTGTCCATGCACTGGTTAAAGGTGTCGAAGTAATTCTCGTTTTTGGAGAAGCCGTCCACATAACCCACGGGCATGAGGTTTTTGCGGCGGAACTCCAGCGGGTCCATGCCGAGAGCCTTCGCCACATCGTCAATGTGGCTCTCGCCGGCGAACATGGCCTGCGGGATGCCATAGCCGCGCATTGCGCCGGCGGCGGGACGGTTGGTGTAGACGGAGTAGGCGTCGCCCTCGACGTTGTCGCAGGGATAGAGCTGCGGGAATGCGCCCATGCCCTTGGCGCACACACCGTGGCCGTGGGAGGCGTATCCGCCCTGGTTGGCGAAGCACTCTAGCTTGCGCGCGGCGAACGAGCCGTCGGGCCGCACCCAGGAGATGATGTGCGAGCGGATGGCGTGGCGCACGCGGTTGGAGACGAACGTCTCCTCGCGGGTGCACTCGAGCTTGACGAGGCGGCCGCCGACCTGCGTGGAGCACCAGGCACACAGCGGCTCGTAGAGCGCGTCCTGCTTGTTGCCGAAGCCGCCGCCGATATACGGCTTCACCAGCCGCACCTTGCCCCAGCCGACGCCGAGCGCCTGGCCGACGATGCGGCGGACGATGTGCGGGATCTGCGTGGAGGACACGACGACCACGCGCCCCGCCTCCTCATAGGCAAAGCAGCCGTGGTTCTCGATGTGGCAGTGCTGCACCGTGGGCGTGTCGTACCAGCCCTCGACCCTGATGAGGCCGGGCTCTTTGACGGCTTCCTCATAGTTGCCCTTGCGGATGCTGGTGTGGGCAAGGATGTTGTGGTCGTAATTCTCGTGGATCTGCGGCGCGCCGTCGGCCATGGCCTCCTGCGCGTCGAGAACGAAGGGCAGCTCCTCATATTCCACCTTCAGCGCACGCACGCCCTGCACCGCGGCAACCTCGTCCTCCGCGATGACCGCGGCGACGTCGTCGCCATAGTAGCGGACGTGGCGGTTGAGCAGCAGCCGGTCGGCCACGTCCTGATGGTGCGGGTCGGTGGACCACGGGTGGCCCGCCGTCGGGAACGGGCGGTCGGGCGCGTCGAAGCAGGTCAGAATTTTGACCACGCCGGGAATCTGCTCGGCCGCCGAGGTGTCGACCGATCTGACATAGCCGTGAGCGATGGTGGAGTGCAGGATCTTGACGATCAGCGCGCTGCGGTCGCACAGGTCGTCCATATATTTGGCGCGGCCGGTGGCCTTATCATACGCGTCCACGCGGGGGATACTTTTACCTACAACCATAGTGAAACCTCCTGTTTGAGTGTGGGAAGCGCCGTTTTGTATAATCTAACAAAAAATCTCTTGTTTTTCCCTCATGATACCACAGATTGCCCTATGAGAAAAGAGAAATCCGCGATCTATTTTGAGAATACCCACCCGATTGACTTTTTCTCGTCCGTGCGGGTATACTGACTTCATAGGAGCGTGAGAACATGGAAAAGCGGATCGGCTGCGTGGTCATGGCGGCGGGGAACGCCGCGCGGTTCGGCGAGAACAAGCTCGCGGCGGAGCTGCGGGGCCGCACGTTCATCGGGCGCGCACTCGACGCGGTGCCCACGGAGGAGCTGGCGGCCGTCGCGGTGGTGACGCAGTACCCGGCAGTGGAGGCGCTGGCCCGCGCGCGCGGCTTTGCCGCCGTTCGGAACGACCGGCCGGAGCTCGGCCTGAGCCGCACCGTGCGGCTGGGGACGGAGGCGCTGGCGGACTGCGACGCGATTTTGTATCTGGTGTCCGACCAGCCGCTGCTCACGCGGGAGACGGTGAAGCGGGTGCTCGCGCAGTGGCGCGAAGCGCCGGACTGCATCGCCGCCGCGTCGCACGGCGGAAAGCGGGGCAACCCCTGCATTTTCCCGAAGGAATTTTTCCCCGAGCTGACGGCGCTCGAAGGCGACCGGGGCGGCAGCGCCGTCATCTGCGCGCACCCGGAGCGGCTGGCGCTCGTCGAGGCGGAAAAAGAGGAGCTGACCGATGTGGACACGAAGGCCGCGCTGGACGAACTGAAGGAGAAGATCGGGGACTGAGCGCTTGCGTCCGCCGTCCCGGGCGGAACGAAGGATTCTCGTGTCGACAGCGCTGCACGCAGCATCCGACTGCACAGATTCATCGCCGCTGCGTTCCTTGGAACGGCGGGAGGAGATGCCTGCGGGAATTATTTTCCCGCGGGCTTTTTGCGTTCGTAGGGCGTATCTTCCAGGGGCAGGCTGGTACGGAATTTACCGTCGTAGCGGAAGTACGCGTCGGCAATGGCGGGCGCGGTCGGGATGGCGGTAATTTCGCCGATGCCGATGGCGCCGCAGGCGACATTCAGGCCCGGCTTCTCCACCACAATAGCCTTGATCTCCGGCACCTGATCGGCTCGGAAAAGGCCGAGCGTGCCGTATCTCGCGGTCGGGCGGCAGTTGTCGAGCGGGTACTGTTCGGTCAGCGCGTAGCCCATCGACATGACCACGCCGCCCTCGATCTGGCCCTCGCAGGAGAGCGGATTGACAGCCTTGCCCACGTCGTGCGCGGCGACGATCTTCTGAATTTTCCCGTCGTCGCCGAGAATACAGATCTGCGTGGCATAGCCGTAGGCCACATGGCTGACGGGATTGGGTACGTCCGCGCCGAGCGGGTCGGTCTTCGCGAGGTACTGGCCCCAGAAATCCCGGCCGTTCAGGCTCTCCAGCGTCCCCTCGCCCTTCGCCTTCATCAGCTCCACGCAGGCGCGGCGGCAGGCCTCGCCGGTGATGAGCGTCTGGCGCGAGCCGGAGGTAGTGCCGGAGTCGGGCGCATCGAAGGTGTTCGAGCGCTCGTAGACGATCGCCCCGCGCGGGGTCCCGGTCTGCTCGAACACCATCTGTGTGAGGACGGTGCCGAGGCCCTGGCCGATGCATGACGCACCGGAGAAAATGTGGATCTGCCCATCCCTCACAACGAGGCGGACACGCCCCGTATCCGGGATGCCGACGCCGACGCCCGCGTTCTTCATCGCGCAGGCGAGGCCGACGTATTTGGCCGAATCATAGTAGGGCTTTACCGCCGTGAGCGTCTCCGCGAGGCCCGTGGATTCGTCCACGATCTGGCCGTTCGGCAGCTCCTGCCCCGGTCGGATGGCGTTGCGCCAGCGGATCTCCCAGGGGGAGATGCCCACGACGTCGGCCATGCGGTTGAGCAGGCTCTCGATGCAGAAGCAGGTCTGCGTCACGCCGAAGCCGCGGAACGCGCCGGCGGGCGGATTATTGGTATAGTAGGCATAGCCGTCGATCTGGAAATTCTGATAGTTGTAGGGGCCGGCGGCATGCGTGCAGGCGCGCTCGAGCACCGGGCCGCCGAGCGAGGCGTACGCGCCGGTGTCGGCGATGACGTTGGCCGCGACGCCCTGAATGATGCCGTTCTCATCGCAGCCGAGGGCGAACTCCATGTCCATCGGATGGCGTTTGGGATGGATGAGGATGCTCTCGGCCCGGCTGAGCTTGACCTTCACGGGCCGCTTGGTGAGGTAGGCGACCAGCGCGGCGTGGTGCTGCACGGTCACGTCCTCCTTGCCGCCGAAGCCGCCGCCGACAAGCATGTTCTGCACCTTGACAAGCTCCGCGGGGAGACCCAGCATCCGCATGGTCTCCTGCTGCGTGTCGTATACGCCCTGGTCGGTGGAGAGTACCATAACGCCGTCCCCGTCCGGGTAGGCGACGGCGCACTCCGGCTCCAGGAAGGCGTGCTCGGTGAACGGCGTTGTGAAGCGCTGCGTGAGAACGTGCTTCGCGCGCGCGATGGCAAGCGCGGCGTTGCCGCGCTGGATGTGCTTGTGGGCGAGGAGGTTGCCCGTGCGGTGGACGAGCGGCGCGCCGGGCAGCATGGCTTCGGCGGGCGAACGGACCGGCTCGAGCACCTCGTACTCGACCTTCACGAGGGCCTTGGCCTTCTCGACGAGCTCGCGCGTCTCGGCCGCAACGATGCAGATGGCGTCTCCGAGGTAGTGCGTCATGCCGCCCACGGCGATCATGGTGTCCCAGTCCTTGACAAGATGGCCGACCTTGTTGATGCCGGGTACATCCTCGGCGGTGAACACGCCGACCACGCCGGGCAGGGCTTTGGCCGCCGACGTGTCGATCGATTTGACGATCGCGCGGGGGTACCGGCTCCGGAGGGCGCTGGCGTGGATCATGCCGGGCAGGTACACGTCGTCAGGGTACTGGCCGGTGCCGAGCACCTTCTCGCGCACGTCCACGCGGCTCACTCGGCTGCCCAGATGCCAGTCGTCAGGCTCCCCGGGGAGCTTGCCGGCACGCCTGAGCTCCGCCGCAAGCAGGATGGCCCTGATGATCTTCACATAGCCCGTGCAGCGGCAGATGTTGTTGCGGATGGCGAAGGCCGCTTCCTCCTCGGTGGGGTTGGGATTTTCGTCGAGCAGAGCCTTCGCGCTCATGACCATGCCGGGAATGCAGAAGCCGCACTGCACCGCGCCGGCCTTGCCGAATGCATACGCGTAGAGCTCCTTCTCAAAGGACGAGAGGCCCTCCACCGTGAGAACGCGCTTCCCCTCCAGCTTGTCGGTCCAGGGCACGCAGGCCTTGACCGGCTTCCCGTCGACAAGCACCGTGCACGTGCCGCACGCGCCCTCGCTGCATCCGTCCTTGACGGACGTAAGGCGCAGGTCGTCACGCAGGAAACGGATCAGCTTTTGATTTTTTTCAGCTGTGACCTCCCGGTCATTCACAAAAAAAGTCGCCATAGAAGCCTCCCGATCTGTCATTGCGACGATCTTACGCAGGTTTTGTCTGCTCTGTGAAAAACTAACAATTTTTTTGTTATGCTTAAAATTATTATACACCGGGTTTCACAAAAAGGCAATCCCGTCTGCAGGGAAAAGGGTTATCTATCTTGAGAATAATGCCCCGCCCGCCGAACAGAGAAAAAATCGACACGAAATCAAATAATCACCAAAGCATTCCATGCATTTTCGGCGCGTTTTATGGAAAATTACATACTGGACAGAGCATGGGAAATGTTATATAATCGATCACGATGAAAAGTATGGCATTTAAACATTTGTGCGTTGAGAAACCTGACTTTTCAATGCAAACTTGATTGGAGGAAACTTAATTATGTCTATCAAAATCGGCATCAATGGCTTCGGCCGCATCGGCAGACTGGTCTTCAGAGCCGGTGTCAACAGCTCCGACGTGGAGTTTCTCGGCATCAACGATCCCGGCATGACCCCCGACTACATGGCGTATATGCTCAAATACGACACCATGCACGGCCAGTTCGACGGCGAAGTCTCCTATACGGATCACTCCATCATCGTCAACGGTAAGGAGATCCAGTTTTACGCAAAGTTCAACCCCGCCGAGATTCCCTGGGGCGAGCTGGGCGTTGAGTATGTTGTCGAGTCCACCGGCCTGTTCCTGACCAAGGAGAAGTCCCAGGGCCATCTGGATGCCGGCGCCAAGCACGTCGTCATGTCCGCTCCCTCCAAGGACGACACCCCCATGTTCGTCTGCGGCGTCAACCTGGACAAGTACAATTCCGATATGAAGTTTGTCTCCAACGCGTCCTGCACCACCAACTGCCTGGCTCCGATCGCGAAGGTTCTCAACGACAACTTCGGCATCGAGACCGGCCTGATGACCACCGTGCACTCCACCACCGCCACCCAAAAAACCGTTGACGGTCCGTCCAAGAAGGACTGGAGAGGCGGCCGCGCTGCTTCCGGCAACATCATCCCCTCCTCCACCGGCGCCGCCAAGGCTGTCGGCAAGGTCATCCCCGAGCTGAACGGCAAGCTGACCGGCATCTCCATGCGTGTTCCCACCCTGGATGTGTCCGTCGTCGACCTGACCGTCAATCTCAAGAAGCCGGCTTCCAAGGACGCGATCTGCGCCGCCATGAAGAAGGCCTCCGAGGGTGAACTGAAGGGCATCCTGGGCTACACCGAGGACGCCGTCGTGTCCTCCGATTTCCTGGGCGACACCCGCACCTCCATCTTCGACGCCGACGCCGGCGTTTACCTGACCGACACCTTTGTGAAGGTCGTTTCCTGGTACGACAACGAGATTGGCTACTCCAACAAGGTCCTCGACCTCATCCGCCACATGTACTCCGTCGACCACAAGTAATTTTTGCCTCGGAAAGCGGCATGGCTGAAAAGCCATGCCGCTTTTTTGCATAGGATGGGCCGCCGCGGCGCAAACTGAGCGCAAAGGGAGTGTTGCGTATGCAGCGAATGTCGAACAAACAGTACGGCAGGTATGTGAAGAGCCTCTGCCCCAAATCGCCGCTTCTCAAGGACCTGTGCTTCGCCTTTCTGATCGGCGGCGCGATCTGCACCCTCGCGCAGCTCATCCAGAACGGCTTCGCCGCGCTGGGGCTGGGCAAGGACGCCGCGGGTACCGCCACATCGGTGAGCATGGTCTTCCTCGGCGCGCTGCTGACCGGCCTGAGTCTGTTTGACGACATCGCCAAGGTCGCCGGCGCGGGCACGCTCGTGCCGATCACGGGCTTCGCCAACTCCATCGTCGCGCCGGCCATGGAGTTCCGGACAGAAGGCTATGTGCTCGGCACGTCGGGCAAGATGTTCACCATCGCCGGGCCGGTACTGGTCTTCGGCATCTCGGCGAGCGTGCTCTACGGCGTCGTGTATTTTCTCGTTACCCGTCTGTGAGCGCGTCCCCGATGCGCTCCGGCGGCTCGCCGTACGGCGAGCAGACCGTCACGACGCAGCCGCAGAGCGTGGCGGTGTGGTAGGTCACGCCATCCCCCGGGACGACCGCGCGGGGCTGGCCCCGGAGGCCGCGCCCGGTATACTTGGCCCACGCCTCCTTGCGCGTCCAGAGCGCGAGCAGGGCCTCGTCCCCCTCGGGCAGGGCCGCCAGCTCCTCCGGCGAGCAGACGTATCGGGCGAGGCCGGAACGCAGCGTGCGGAGCAGCTCGGCGTCCACGCCCACGGGTCGGTCGGACACGGCGCAGGCCGCCAGCGTCCGCGCGTGGGCGAGGGAGAAATACAGCGGGTCGCCCGCGAAAAACGGCTTCCCCTCCGGCGTTTTCAGAACGGGCGGCATCGTGCCGCCGCGCGTCTCGGCCCAGGCGCGCCCGAGCAGCGCCATCACCGCGTCGTGCCCGCCGGGCCACGAGCAGCAGGCCGTATACAGCCTGAGCATGGTCTTCTCCTCTCCCCGTGCCGGAGAGCGGCGCGGCATAAAAAGATGCCACCCCGCGCCCGCCTGCCGGGCCTGCGCGCCCGACAGGCGGGCGCGGTCAGGGACGGACAGCCTCGGAATGACACAAGATAGGGGTGTTGCAGATGCAACACCCCTATTCGTCTTGTCCTGATTACAGGGTGCCGTTCGCCTTCATGCGGGCAAAGCACTCGCTGCAGTAAACGGGTCTGTCGGACTTGGGCTCGAAGGGAACCTTCGCCTCGCCGCCGCAGGCAGCGCAGGTAGCGGTGAAGTATTCTCTGGGGCCACGGGAAGCATTCTTGCGGGAATCGCGGCAGCTCTTGCAGCGCTGCGGCTCGTTCTGGAAGCCTCTCTCAGCGTAGAACTCCTGCTCACCGGCGGTAAAAACGAACTCTTTGCCGCACTCTTTGCAAACTAGCGTCTTGTCTTCGAACATTTGGAATTTACCTCTCTTTTGCTTAAATGTGTTCAGCCCTGAAGAATTGCCCCACAAAATGCTTGTTGGTCAGACAGGGTTTGAAATATTGCGAACGGCTCACGCCGTTGTCGCCTGGGGGAATTGCCGGGAAACCTTCGCGCGGATGCGCTGCACCGCGTTGTCCACGGACTTGGGAGATCTGCAGAGGGAATCTGCGATTTCTCGATAGGATAAACCTTTCAAATACAACTCCAGAGTTCGCCTTTCCAGCGGCGAGAGCACCGTGTGCAGGCGCGCCAGAAATTCGGCGGACTCCTCCCTGCCGATCAGCAGTTCCTCGGGGCTTAGCTCCGTGGATGGAAGGTCTCGTTCCATGGGCTGAGAATCCGGAGAGAGGGCACAAAGAGATACGGAATTGCTGAGCAGACGGCTATTGCCCGAGGCCGCCGCGCGAACCGCGGAAATCAGCCGGTTCCGGATACACACCGCCGCGAAGGATCGAAAAGGAACCTCGCGCGAAACGTCAAACAGGGATACCGCATGAAGCAAACCGAGCATTCCCTCCTGAAGAAGGTCTTCGGACTCGGCGCCGGTCAGGAAAAATGGCCTCGCGCACTCGCGCACCAGTTTCGTAAAACGGCCGACCAGCAACTCGAGCGCTTCGCCGGACTCCCGGCACGCGGCACAGAGCTGCTCATCAGACCATTGGGCCAGATTTCGGCTCAAATCCATGCTTTAAAGTACTCCTTAACGTGAGTATTATATGCAGAGGGGGCCAAATTGTCAATAGTAAATGAAATGTTTTTATTTTTAAATTTTATTTTGTGCGATTTCGACACTTTTTGCAATATGTTCGCCGATGCGCTTCGCCGTCTCCTGTGTCCCGGCCTCGACCATGACGCGGATGAGCGCCTCCGTGCCGGAGGCGCGGACAAACACGCGGCCGTCCCCGGCCAGCTCCGCCTCACCCGCAGCCACGGCGGCCGTCACCTCGGGGCTGGCGAGCACGGCGTCCTTCCCCTCCCGCGTGACGGGCGAGCTCACGTTGAGGAGCACCTGGGGGTACTGCGTCACCGCCGCGGCGAGGCCGCTGACGGTCGTTCCGGATTGGCTGAGGATCTGCAGAAAGCGCAGCGCGGTGAGCTGGCCGTCGCCGGTGGGCATATCCTCGAGGAAGATGATATGGCCGGACTGCTCGCCGCCGAGCACCATGCCCTTCTCCTGCATCAGCTCGCGCACGTTGCGGTCTCCCACCTGGGCGCAGAGGAGGGTAAGTCCCTCCTTCTCGGCATACTTGTGAAGGCCCAGATTGGACATGACGGTGGCCACGAAGCCGTTGTTCTTCAGCTTGCCGTGTTTCTTCATCCAGCTCGCGCAGATGGCCATGATCTGGTCGCCGTCCACGACGCGGCCCTTCTCGTCCACGACAAGGCAGCGGTCGGCGTCCCCGTCGAAGGCGATGCCGACGTCATAGCACCCGCTCACGACGCGCTGCGAGAGCATCGCCAAATGGGTGGAGCCGCAGCCGTTGTTGACGTTGACGCCGTTGGGCTGTTCGTTGATGTAAGCCACGTCCGCGTTGAAGCGGCTGAAGATGCGCGGCGCCGTCTTGGAGGCCGCGCCGTTGGCGCAGTCCACGAGCACGCGCAGGTCGGTGATCTCCTCCTTCACGGTGGAGAGGAGGTGGCGGATATAGTAATCCGAGCAGTGGCGGCCGTAGAACACCTGGCCGATGCCCGCGCCGGTCTGCACGGGCAGGTCGCCCTCGGAGAGAATGAGGGCCTCGATGCCGTCCTCGAGCTCGTCGGAGAGCTTGAAGCCGTCGGAGGAGAACATTTTGATGCCGTTGTGCTCGTAGGGGTTGTGCGAGGCGGAGATGACGATGCCGGCGTCCGCCGAGTTGAACACAGCCAGATACGCCACGGCGGGCGTGGAGATCACGCCGAGCTGGATGACGTTCGCGCCGCCCGCACACAGGCCGGCGATGATGGCACACTCCAGCATGTCGGACGAGACGCGGGTATCCTTGCCGATCACGACGAGGGGCGTGCGGCCGCAGCTGCGGCCCAGACTGATGGCGGTTGCGAGGCCCGTGCGGTAGGCCAGCGGACTGTCGAGCGTCTCGTTCACGACGCCGCGGATTCCGTCTGTTCCGAATAATTTACCCATAATTGCCCTCCTGCTATATACTGAACTGCTGCTGACCGGGATACTCCAGATGGAGATGGTCGTAGGCCAGCTGCGTCACACAGCGGCCCCGGGGCGTGCGGATCAGAAAGCCGATCTGCATAAGATACGGCTCGTACACGTCCTCGAGGGTCACGGTTTCTTCTCCGATGGTGGCGGCAAGCGTGTCGAGGCCGACGGGGCCGCCGCGGTAGCTGCGGATGATGGCGGTGAGCATGCGCCGGTCGATGGTGTCGAGGCCAAGCTTGTCTACCTCCAGGCGGCTGAGCGCATGGTCGGCCGCCTCGCGGGTGATGACGCCGTCGTGATAGACCTGCGCGAAGTCGCGCACGCGGCGCAGGAAGCGGTTGGCGATACGCGGCGTGCCGCGCGAGCGGGAGGCGATCTCCTCCGCGCCGGCGGGGTCGATCTCGATGCCGAGCAGGGCCGCCGAGCGCGTCACGATGCGTGTCAGCTCCTCCTTGGTGTAGAGCTCCAGCCGGAGCGAGACGCCGAAGCGGTCGCGCAGCGGCGCGGATAGCTGGCCCGCCCGCGTAGTCGCGCCGACGAGCGTGAACCGGGGCAGGTCGAGGCGGATCGAGTTGGCCGAGGGGCCCTTGCCGATCATGATGTCGATGGCATAGTCCTCCATAGCCGGGTAGAGGATCTCCTCGACCGTGCGGTTGAGACGGTGGATCTCGTCGATGAACAGGATGTCGCCGGGGCTGAGGTTGGTCAGCAGCGCCGCGAGATCGCCGGTCTTCTCGATGGCCGGGCCGGAGGTAATGCGGATATTCACGCCCATCTCGTTGGCAATGACGCCCGCGAGCGTCGTCTTGCCGAGGCCCGGCGGGCCATAGAGCAAAACGTGGTCGAGCGGCTCGTTGCGCCGCCGCGCCGCCTCGATATAGACGGCCAGGTTGCCCTTGGCCTTCTCCTGGCCGGTGTAGTCCGCGAGGGTGCGCGGACGGAGGCTGATCTCTCCCTCGTCCTGCGGCGTGAGAGTCGTGGTGACGATGGGGGCCTCCATGTCCTGGGAAAAATCAATGCTCACGTCTCAGCCTCCTCATTTGGCCACCATGCCGCGCAGGCACTGGCGCACAATCTCCTCCACGGGGAGATGCTCCGTGTCCACGCCCTTGAGCGCGGAGCCGATCTCCGCCTGTGAATAGCCCAGCACGGAGAGCGCCGCGGCGGCCTCGGCGGTCTTGCCGCCGCGCACGGGGAGGTCGGCCGGGCCCGCGGAGATGTTGAGCTCCGCGCGGCTGTCGGCGATCTTGTCCTTCAGCTCGAGAAGAATGCGCTGCGCGAGCTTCTTGCCGATGCCCGGCGCGGCCATGAGCGTCTTCTCGTCGCCCGTGACGACGGCGAGGGTGAAGCGCTCCGGCGTCACCGCCGAGAGGATGGCGAGCGCGGCCTTCGGGCCGACGCCCGAGACGCCCAGCAGGGACTCGAAGCAGCCCAGCTCGTCACGTCCGGCAAAGCCGAAGATGTCGAAGGCATCCTCGCGGATGTTGCAGTAGGTATAGAGCTTATGGATCTGTCCCACGCGCAGCTGTGCCTGGGTGTAGGCCGTGGTGTGGCAGGCGAAGCCCACGCCGCCGCAGTCCACGACGGCCAGGTTCCCCTCGAGACCGGTGATCGTCCCGTTCAGATAGTAAAACATGGTGTCACCTTTCGTTTTGATCCGCCTGCGCACGGTGCAGCAGCGACGTATGCGTCCGCCCGTGGCACAGCGCGAGCGCCAGCGCGTCCGCCGCGTCGTCCGGGCGGGGAATCTTATCCATTTTCAGGAGACGGCGGGTCATGTCCATGACCTGCCGCTTGTCGGCCTTGCCGTAACCGACGACAGCCTGCTTGACCTGCGAGGGCTTGTACTCGAAGATGGGCACGCCCGCGCGGGCGGCCGCGAGCAAAATGACGCCTCGCCCGTGCGCCACGCCGATGCCGGTCGTCACGTTGTTGCCGAAAAACAGCTCCTCGATCGCGAGCGCCTCGGGCCTGGCCGTCTCCAGCAGGCGGGTCATGTCGTCGTCGATCATCACAAGGCGGGACGGAAAATCCAGCCCGGAAGGCGTTGTGATGACGCCGTACTGCAAAAGGCGCTGCCCGCCGCACCCGGAGTCGATCAGTCCGAACCCGATGGTGGCGAACCCCGGGTCGATCCCAAGAATCCGCATCAGCCGCGGATCTGCCAGTAGCAGAGGTTGATAACGGCCAGGACGACAATGAGCATCAGCACCCAGGCCATGACGACCTGCCAGCGCGGACGGGGAAAATAATGGTTTCTGTTCCGTTCCTCGTCCTGATGGATCTGAAGCTTTTCGATCTCTTCCTCGGTGGGTCTGCAGTCCATGGCGGGCTCCTCTCTGTGAACAGGTGAAAAATATATAACTTTTGTTATTATAACATATAAGCCCGGGATTTGACAGGGAAATTTTCAGCCGCCGCATCCCGTGCCGATTCGCGCGATCCCGGGCGGGAACAGTAGACAAACGCAGCGGAATATGATAGAATCAGTAAAATGGTGTAGATTTCGCATATGATATGGTTTGGGGCCGGTCCGTCCGCCGTAAACGGACAGGCGGCCCCGTCAGGCGGCCCGTTTTGCCGCGTCGCGGAGAAGGCCTCCCGCCGGACTCAGCGCCCGTCGGGGGTGCAGATTCCCGGCATGACGGATACGCAGGCTTCGCCGACCGTCACCTGGTCGAAGAACCCCTCGAACAGCTTTGCCGGAACGTAGGTCGTCCCCTCAAGAATCACGGCCTTCGCGTCCATCGTCTCGGTGCGGGTCAGGTTGATCACGGTCAGCTTCCCCACCCACCCGGCCTCCGCCGAGCCCGCTCTCACAGCGACGGACTGAATGCTGTCCTCCACCCGCGCGCAGCGCTCCTCCGGGAGCCAGCTGACGGTGCAGCCCAGCGCTTCGGCCGTCCGACGCAGCGGGATCATCACGCAGCCGTCCTCCTCCCAGACCTGTCTAGGCAGGTCGGAAAGATCGAGCGTTTTTCCGTTCACGGTGAGCGAGCGTCCCGCGCCGGCCGCGGCAGCCTGCCCCGTCAGGAGCAGAAGCGCCAGGCACAGCACGAGCGCAAGGCGGCGGATCACGGTTTTCATGCTGCACACTTCCTTCGCACCCATGATACTCCCGTTTTCCTGCTTTGACAACCCCGGGGCGGCTTTTTTGCCGCGTCAGCCGCTCCGTCGATTCTTAGCGGCTTCTTTGCGTCCCCCGCGCGATTTCTTTCGGCATTTTCCGGCAGATTTCGCTAAAATAAAGGCATCCAACAGAAAAAAGCCGCGCGCGTGCGATACGCCGCACAGGCTAGATAAGGAGAACATTATGGATTACGCAAAAGAGTCCCTCAAAAAGCACTATGAATGGAAAGGCAAGCTGGAGATCGTCTGCCGCGCTCCGCTGGAGACGCGCGAGGATCTGTCCCTTGCCTACACCCCCGGCGTCGCGCAGCCCTGCCTGGAAATCCAGAAGGACCCCAGCCTGAGCTACGACCTCACCCGCCGCGGCAACCTCGTCGCCGTCGTTACGGACGGCAGCGCCGTGCTCGGCCTCGGCGACATCGGCCCCGAAGCCGGTATGCCCGTCATGGAGGGCAAATGCGCCCTCTTCAAGGCGTTCGGCGGCGTGGACGCCTTCCCTCTGTGCATCCGTTCACACGACGTCGATGAGATCGTCAACACGGTTCGTCTGCTTGCCGGCTCGTTCGGCGGCGTCAACCTCGAGGACATCTCCGCCCCCCGCTGCTTCGCCATCGAGCGCAAGCTCAAGGCCTGCTGCGATATCCCCATCTTCCACGATGACCAGCACGGCACCGCCGTGGTCGTCCTCGCGGCGATGTTCAATGCCCTCAAGCTGGCGGGCAAGAAGATCGGCGACATTCGCGTGGTCGCCAGCGGCGCGGGCGCGGCCGGCACGGCCATCATTCGCCTGCTCATCTCCATGGGCCTCAGGGACGTCGTCCTCTGCGACCGCTCCGGCGCCATCTGGGAGGGCCGCCCCGGCCTGAACGAAGAGAAGCAGGAGCTTGCCAAGATCACCAACCGCGAGCTGCGCAAAGGCTCCCTGGCCGACGTGCTGCGCGGGGCGGACGTGTTCATCGGCGTCTCCGCGCCGGGCTGCGTCACGCCCGAGATGGTGAAGAGCATGGCCAAAGATCCCATCCTCTTCCCCATGGCCAACCCCACGCCCGAGATCATGCCCGACGAAGCCAAGGCCGCCGGCGCGGCTGTGGTCGGCACGGGCCGCAGCGACTTCCCCAACCAGATCAACAACGTCCTCGCCTTCCCGGGCATCTTCCGCGGCGCGCTGGACGTGCGCGCGTCCGACATCAACGATGAGATGAAGGTCGCGGCCGCGAAGGCCATCGCCTCCCTCGTCTCCGACGAGGAGCTCAGCCCCGACTTCATCATCCCCACCGCGCTCGACAAGCGCGTGGCTCCCGCCGTGGCCGCCGCCGTCATGGAGGCCGCCAGAGCCTCCGGCGTCGCGAGACTGTAAAAAATCAAAAAGGACGCGCTGCAAAGCAGCGCGTCCTTTTTCTTATTTCGCGACCGCGACAACCACGCGGAGAAGCCCGCCCGCGGGCGAGCCGAAGGCGTCATACCAGCCGGACAGCGTGTATTTGGACGTGTCGGCCACGGTGGCGCGGTTGGCGGTATAGTAGCCGTCGTCCCGCTTGATGAAGTAGAGACACGACTCGCTCAGCGCGTACGTCCCGCCCGCGGAGGCGGCGGAGGACACACCCAGTGAGGTGAGCGAAACGCTGTTCAGGCTGCGGATGTTGGCGAGGCTGCCGTCCTCATAGTAGAAGGCCGCCGGGCCCTTGTCAGCACTGTACACGATGCTCCCGCTGACCTGCACGGCCTTGCTCCCAATCAGGCAGGAGTAGACGCCGCTGACGCTCATGCCGCTGGTGTTGGTCACGGCGGAGAGCACCACGCCGTAGGCGGCCGTGTCGCCCGTCGCGTTGCGGAGGATCAGGTTGTCGATCGCGCCGTCGGCGTCGAGATGGTAGTAGAGCACGTTGCTCTCCGAGAGCCGCGCCCCGGCCAGGCGGGACGGGTAGATGCGGACATAGCCGCCGCCGGAATCGGTATCTAGGATCTGCGCACCCGAGGCGAAGGTCAGCGTGCCCAGCGACGTGCCGCCGGCGCTGACCGTGCCGCTGAGCGACGCGCCGGTCAGGACGGTGACGGGAACGGCGCTGTCGGCATAGTCGGCCCGGACGAGCGTCTTCTCCGAGAGGGTGCTGCTGCCGGTCTCAAAGCTGCGCGTTACGCCGTCCGTGCAGATCACGCTGGCCGTGTTGACCACGGAGACCGTGCCGTCCGCGGCGGTCAGGCTCTCTTTGGCGGAGGAGAGCACCATGCCGTAGTAGGTGCCCGTCGCCTGATCGGGCGAACAGACGTCCGCCACCGCGCCGTTCATGCCGAGCAGCAGCGTCACCTTGTCGCCGGGAACATAGGTTCCCTGTGTGGAGAGCTGATAGGCCGCGCCGGAGGTCTCGATCTGGTAGCTCACGCCCCCGACCGTCACCGACGTGGGCGCTGCCGCCGAAGGGGACGCGGCGGTATAGGTGCCGGTCACGCGGTTGGAGTAGATCCAGACCGTGCGGAGGTTGGCGTTATAGTAGTAGACGTCATAGGCCGTCACGGCAGAGAGGACGGACGCCGCGCCGTTGCGGTAGACCGTGATGCTGCCCGAGAACGGCAGAGACGAGAGAATGGAACCGCTCTTATAGGTGTAGGGGCCCTTGGTGCCGGCAGTGACAAGGCTGGCGTAGTCCACGCGGCCGGCGGAATCGAGCGTATAGCCGAGCGTGGCTGCATAGGTCTTGCCGTCCTTGGTTGAGGCGGACATCAGGTTGGCAAAGAGCTGCGCGCAGTCGGCACGGGTCATGTACTGCCCGCGCTGCGCGGAGAAGCCCGCGTGCAGCCCCAGCGCGTTGAACTTGGAGAGCTGCGCGGTCGGGTAGGAGCCGGCCAGGTCAGACGAGGTGTAGCCCAGCAGGCGGAGCGCCACGGTGGCCGCCTCCTCGAGCGTAATGGGGTTGTTGGGCGCAAAGGTGCCGTTGGCATAGCCGATGAACCAGGAGTTGTCCACGCAGACCTTGATGTACTCCACGGCCCAGTGGGTGGATTTGACATCCCTGAACAGGGAATACCCGCTGCTGCCGCCGACGGTGTCCTTGTAGCTGGACGCGGCGACGAGCATCTTGCAGAACTCCGCGCGGGTGACATTGTTCGAAAGGTTCAGGTTTCCCTGCGCGTCGCCGGTCATAATGCCGAGCGCGCGGACCAGGGAGACGGCGTCCACCGTGTCCGAGTCCGCCGCCGAGACGGGCAGAACGAACACTCCGGCCAACAGTGCAAGCGTCAGAAAAAGCGCGATCGCTTTTTTCATGTTTCTTTTCCTCCTATTCATAGCGCAGCGCGTCGATCGGGTTGAGCTGCGCCGCCTTTTTCGCGGGGAGATAGCCGAAGAGAACGCCGATGCCCACGGAGATTCCGAAGGCCATCAGCACGGCCGCGCCGGACGGAACCACCGTCATGTCCACGTTCATTGCCTGTGTGACGATGAGCGTCGCGATGGAGGAGAGGAGGTAGCCGTCGAGGATGCCGAGCACGCCGCCAATTGCGCTGGTGACCGCCGCCTCGATGACGAACTGGCTCTTGATCCAGCGCTCCTTGGCGCCAAGCGCCTTTCGGATGCCGATCTCCCGCGTTCGCTCGGAGACGGAGACGAGCATGATGTTCATGATGCCGATGCCGCCGACCACGAGAGAGATGGCGGCGATGGCCGCGAGCACTGCGATCATGACATTAAGCATCTTCGTCATGGTATCGAGCATTTCAGCCATGCTGATCACGCGGTAGAAGTTGTCGTCCTGAAAGATCTTGTAGAGCGCGTCCTCCACGATCGTCTTGCCCTCTGTCGCCTTGTCCACGTTGGGCACGGTGAGGACGTAGCTGCTGATCGTGCCGGTGTAGGACATGCGCGCGGCGGTGGAATAGGGGATGTAGATGGCGTCGTCCGTGCTGCTCTCCTCGCTGTCGGCCTCGGCTTTGAGCACGCCGACGACCGTGAACTGCTCGCCGTTGATCTTGAGCGTCTGGCCGAGGCCGCTGCCGTCGAAGTAGGTCTTATCGACGTAGCTTCCGATCACGCAGACCTTTTTCCGCTTGAGCACATCGACATACTGGATGCCGCGGCCGGAGGAAGCGGAGTAGTCCTTGATGGTGAGGTAGTCCTCGCTTACGCCGGTGACGCCGGTGGTGTCGGCGGTGTCGCTGCCGATCTTGACGGTGGCGTTCATCGAGACGAGAGGCGAGATCAGGGAAAGATCGTTGGGATTATCGTCCACGAGCTTATACATCTCGTCCACCGACACGGTGCGCGAGCTGCCGCGGCCGGTGATATCGACCGAGAGCGTATTGGTGCCCATGCTCTCAAAACTCGCGGTCATGTAGTTCTCCATGCCGTTGCCGAGGCCGACGATGACCATGACCGCCGCGATGCCGATGATGATGCCGAGCATCGTGAGGAAAGAGCGCATCTTGCTCGCCCAGATATTGGCAAACGCCATTTTCAGGGATTCATAGAGCTTCATGTGGCCGCACCTCCCTCCCCGGGCACCTCCGCAACCGGCCTCCCCGCGTGCACAAAGGCCCGCGGGTCGGTGGACGGTCCGTCGTAGACCACGCAGCCGTCCTCCAGGCGGATGATGCGCTGCGCGGTGGCGGCGATGGAGTTGTCGTGCGTGATGAGGACCACGGTGTTGCCCTGACTGTGGAGGCCCTGCAGAATATTGAGCACCTCGCGGCCGGTGTGGGAATCGAGCGCGCCGGTCGGCTCGTCGGCCAGGATGACAGACGGCAGCCCCACCAATGCCCGCGCGATGGACACGCGCTGCTGCTGGCCGCCGGAGAGCTGCGTGGGCTTGTGGGCGTACTTGTCGCCCAGGCCCACGCTCTCGAGCGCGTCCATGGCGCGCTGCTTCCGCTCGTGCACCGGCACGCCCGCATACATCAGCGGGATCATGACGTTCTCAAGCAGATTGAGCTTCGGCAGCAGGTTGTACTGCTGGAAGATAAAGCCCAGCATCTCATTGCGGATCTCCGCAAGCTCATTCTTGTTCATGCCGCCCACGTCACGCCCGTCGAGGAGGTACTGCCCCTCGGTGGGGACATCAAGACAGCCGATGATGTTCATGCAGGTGGACTTGCCCGAGCCGGACTGGCCCACGATGGCGACGAATTCTCCCTTGTAGATCCGCATGGAGATCTTGTTCGCCGCGATCACCACACTGTCGCCCATGTGGTAGATCTTGGAGACCTCCTTGAATTCAATCAGAGGCGTCATCCGTTGCCTCCGCCCGTCCCGCCGGACGAGGAGCCGCCGGAACGTGCGCTGCCGCCCTGGTCGCCCGAGGACCCGCCGCCCTGGCCGCCCGAGGACCCGCCGCCCTGGCCGCCGTCCTGGCCGCCGCCCCGGCTGCCGTCCCTTCTGAATCCCGCCATGTTGTTTTGGCTGCTTTCGACGGAAGCCTTGATATAGGCGATCGTGTCGCCCTCGTTCAGGCCGGACTTGACCTCGATGTAGCTGTCGTCGCTGTTGCCCAGCGTGACGCGCACATACTTGTAGCCCTCAGGCGCGTCGGTGGGCGCCGTCTTCAAAGAGCCCCCGGAGGACGCAGAGGCGCCGGATTTCGCGCGGGCTGTTCCCGCTGCGGCGGATTCCGTTCCCGCCTGCGCGCCGGAGGCGGTCGTTTGGGAATCGGCCGCCGCTGTCGTTTCCGAGCCGGACGCGGCCGCATCGGCGCCGCCGGTCTTCACAAGGATTATGTTGCCGCGGGACACGGCTTCGACCGGTACGGCGATGACGTTGCTCCTTTCGGAGAGGACGATCTTCGCGTCGATGTTCATGCCGGGCAGCAGGCCCTCGGTGTCGGTGATCTTGACCGTCACAGGGTAGGAGGTGACGCCGTTGGTGGTCGTACCGTTGATGCTGACCTTGGTGACGGTGCCCTCAAAGGTCTTGCCCTCCGCGGCGTCGGCCGTGATGTTGACCGTCTGGCCCTCCTTGACGGAGCTGATGTCCAGCTCGTCGATGTTCATGGTAAAGGTCAGGTAGCTCATATCATAGATGATGCAGAGCGTCTTGCCGGACTCGTAGCTGTCGCCCTGCTTGTATTCCTTGTCGATGATCGTGCCGTCGATGGGTGAGGTGATGGTGTAGTTGTCCATGTTGTCGTTCTGGTTGTCGAGGGAGAGCTGCGCGTCCTCGACAGAGCTCTTCGCGCTGTCCACGGCATCCGAAAGCGAGTCGCTCGAGAGCGTGACGATCGTCTGTCCGTCGGAGACGGAATCGCCCTCGGCGACCTTGATGGCGGCCACTTTGCCGTTCACGCCGGCGGTGATGGTCTTGTCGGCGGCGTAGGAGAAGGTGCCGTCCTGCGCACAGGCGGACGTGCCCACCGTCGCGGTGGCGCTGGTGGAACTGGTGATTGCGCCGGGGTTGGCCACGGCGATGGTCACCTTGCGAACGATGCGGTTGCCCGAGAGTACCTCGTCGGAGCCGGAAATTGCGGTCACATGGCCCGCGATCGTCTCAAAGGAGCCGTCCAGCGTGACGCTCGCGGCCTCGCCAACGGTAAAGGTCTTCGCCTCGTCGGTGGGGAAATAGAGTTTTACGGTCATGGTGCCGCTGTTGCGCACGGTGGCGATGGTCGCCCCGGCATTGATCTCGTCTCCCACGCTCACGGCGATGTCGGTCACGGTACCGGAGGCGGTGGACTTCACGTTCAGGTCGCTCAGGTTCTTCTGCGCGCGCTCATAGGACCTCTCCGCCTGCGAGAGGGAATTTTTCGCCTTGGTCAGATTGGTGGAGGCGTCAGAGCTGTCGATGGTATAGAGGACGTCGTCCTTGGAGACGGTGTCGCCCTCCTGAAAATTCGCCGTGAGCACCTCGCCCTCGACGAGCGAGGTCACGGTGTAGGAATCCGCCGGCTCGAGCGTGCCGGAGGCCGTCAGGCTGGTGACGATGTCGCGGCGTGAGACGGTCTCCTCGGTGTACTTGCTGCCGGTGTTCTTCTGGGACGCCAGAAATTTGGGGGCAAATACCCACGCGGCCACGCCAAGAACGACCAAAATCGTCAAAAAGACGATCAGTTTTTTATGCTTTTTCCGCTTCGGCTTTACCGCCGAGGGCGTCTCCGTGGCGACGGCGGCCTCCGCCGCCGCCTGCTTTTTGTGCAAATGCATACCTGTCGATCCTTCCCCCGGCGGTGCCCGCCGGATTCCGATTTCTGATAAGAGTAAAATACCATACATCTGAGGTCCCTTTTGTCAACAAATTGTAAACAACCTTTTAATGCTGTGTGACATGACGAAAATGTAAGCTGCCTTTACTTTCCGCCCGGGCTGGTTTATAATAATAAAAAGTTTGTAAAAACAAATTGACCGATGAAACGAGGAATTTCGCATGACCGGAAAAGAACGCTGCCTCGCCGTGCTGCGCGGCCTGACCCCCGACCGGACGCCGCTTTTTCCGCTGATGATGTTTTTCGCCGCCGACCGGGCGGGCATCTCCTACTCCCGCTTCTCCACGGACGCCTCCGCGCTCGCGGACGCGCAGCTCAATCTGTTTGAGAATTACGGCGTGGACGCCATCACCGCGTGCAGCGACTCCTACCGCATCAGCGCCGATCTCGGCGGCGAGATCGTCCTGCCGGACGGGGACGGCACGCCCTACCTGGCCCGTCCCCTCGTCGCCTGTCAGGCCGATTTCGACCGGCTCGACAGGCACCCCGACCCTCTGAAAAAGGGCTCGCGCATGGCGCAGCGGGTGGAGTCCGTCGCCCAGATGGTCCGCGCGAAGGGCGGCAGGGCGCTCGTCCTCGGCTGGGTGGAGATGCCGTTTGCCGAGGTGTGTGAGTGGTTCGGCCTCCAGCAGACCATGATGGAGCTGTTTGACGAGCCCGAGCTCATCCACCGGGCGCTCGACGCCGTCACAGAGATGGAGATCGAATACGCCGCCGCGCAGATCGCCGCGGGGGCCGACATGATCGGCTGCGGCGACGCGGCCGCGAGTCTCCTTTCCCCCGCGCTCTACGAGGAGTTCGCCCTGCCCTACGAGCAGCGCGTCGTTGAGGGCGTACACCGCGCGGGCGGCCTGTGCAAGATCCACATCTGCGGCAACTCCAGCCACTTCCTCCCCAAGCTCGCCGCGACCGGCGCCGATCTCTATAATGTCGACCACATGGTCGATCTCGCCGCCGCGCGGGACGTCTATACGGCGGCGGGCCACGCCTTCAAGGGCAACGTTGACCCGGTGAACGACCTGTGCAGCGCCACACCTGAGCATGCCTATGAACGCGCGCGCGCGTGTGTGGAGCTTTGCCGGGGCACGCCGTTCATGCTCTCATGCGGCTGCGAAATCCCCAAGGACACGCCCGACGAGGTCTACCGCGCCTTTGCCCGCGCCGTGATCGACTGACAAAACAGGATGCCGCTTTCCTGAGCGGCATCCTGTTTTGTTATTTTCGGCGCGCCGCTTCGGCGAGGAGCTCGCGGCCCTCGGGCGAGCGGAGCACCTCCAGCACGACCTCGCGCAGGCTTTTGCGGAACTTTGGGCTGTCGAGGAACGAGTCGAACACGGTGCTCTCCGACCCGCCCGCCGACGCGGCGACAGGCTGCGGGGCCGCGGGACGCTTCGGCGCGGGAGCCGGGGCCGGGGCGGGCTCGGCAAAGGCGTAAGCGTCGTTCATCCAGTCGTCCATGCGGACGCGGTCTCCGCTCTCGCCGCGCAAATAGAGAAGAGACACGCCGAAATACGCGGCGAGTTTGTCCTGCTGCTCCTGCGAGGGCGTCAGGCGGCCCGTTTCAAACTTCTCCACCGCCAGCCGCGGAAAACCGAGTGCGGCGGAGAGGGCGGGGCGGCTGAGGCCGCGCTCCTCGCGCAGCACCGTGATACGCTGTGCCATTGTGACCATGGGAAATCCTCCTTGCGGGTGATTTTTGCTTCATCATACCACGCCTTCCGGTGCGGCACAAGGACGGCAAAGCGAAAGAATTCTGGATGGAACGGCGTTTTTTGGCTATCATGATCGGAGAATGACAGCCGGGCAGAGCTCGGCTTCCAGGAGCGCGTCGCCGTGAAGGAGGCGCTGAAGAAGATCACCGGAACCGACGTCGAAAAGCTCCCGCAGGAGCATCCTCTGATCTGAACGCAGCCGGGGGCGCCGCTGATAAAACGCGGCGCCCCCTTTTCGCACCGTTCCCGGGCCTTCCGGCGCGGACGGCACAAAAATCGGATGGCAGAAGACCCGCCATCCGATTTCTCCGGTTTATTCTTTCCCGCACATCTCGCAGCAGCCGGAGCACTTCGCCGCGATCTCCTCGGGGATTGGCTTGCCCTGCTTCTGGTAGTAGTCGCGCAGGGCGGCCTGCACGGCCTCCTCGGCGAGAACGGAACAGTGGAGCTTTACGGGAGGCAGCCCGTCGAGCGCCTCGACGACCGCCTTGTTGCTGAGCTTCATGGCCTCGGAGACAGGCTTGCCCTTGATGAGCTCGGTCGCCATGGAGCTGGTGGCCACGGCCGCGCCGCAGCCGAAGGTATTGAACTTCACGTCGGTGATGACGTCGTTCTCGATCTTCAGATAGATTTTCATGATGTCGCCGCACTTGGAGTTGCCGACCTCGCCGACGCCGCTGGCGTCGGGGATCTCGCCGACATTGCGGGGGTTCATGAAATGATCCATTACTTTTTCGCTGTATGCCATTTTATTTGGCCTCCTTTTGGTGCTTTTCCTTCCAGACGGGGGACATCCCGCGCAGCCGCGCGACGACCTTCGGCACGGCGGCCAGGATCTGATCGACGTCCTCCTGATTGTTGTACTCGCTCAGGCTCAGGCGCAGGGAGCCGTGGGCAATCTCATGCGGCAGGCCGATAGCCAGCAGCACATGGCTCGGGTCGAGCGAGCCGGAGGTGCAGGCGGAGCCGGACGACGCCGCGATGCCCATGGAATCGAGCAGCAGGAGCATCGACTCGCCTTCGATGCCGGGGAAGCAGAAGTTGACGTTGCCGGGGAGCCGCTTGACGCGGTCGCCGTTGAGGATGGCCTCGGGAATCTGAGAAAGGCCCGCGATGAGCTGATCGCGCAGCGCGGAGACCTTCACGGCGTTCTCGCCGAGGTGGGCGTTCGCGTCCCTGAGCGCGGCGGCCATGCCGGCGATGCCGGGGATGTTTTCGGTGCCCGCGCGCTTGCCGCGCTCCTGCGCACCGCCCTCGATCAGGTTGGTCAGGGGGAGCAGGCCCTTGCGGACATACAGGAAGCCCACGCCCTTCGGGCCGTGGAATTTGTGGCCGGAGGCGGAGAGCAGGTCGATGTGCATGGCTTCGACGTCGATGGGCAGATGCCCCACGGCCTGCACCGCGTCGGTGTGGAACGGCACGCCCGCCGCGCGGCAGATCGCGCCGATCTCGGCGATGGGCTGCACAGTGCCGATCTCGTTGTTGGCGAACATAACGCTCACGAGCGCCGTGTCGGGCCGGATGGCGGCCTTCACTTCCTCGGGGCGCACAAGGCCGTCGTGATGAACGTCCAGAAGAGTGACCTCAAAGCCCATGCCCTCGAGCCGCTTGAGCGTATGGAGGATGGCATGATGCTCGAACTTGGTGGAGATCAGGTGCTTTTTGCCCTTTTTCGCGCCGTAGAGCGCGGCGGAGAGGAGCGCCTGGTTGTCCGCCTCGCTGCCGCCGGAGGTGAAGGTGATCTCACCCGGCTGGGCATTCAGGCAGGCGGCCACGTCTCCGCGCGCCTGGGTGAGCACCTGCGCGGCGGCCTGGCCGAACGAATGGAGGCTGGACGGATTGCCGAACACCTCGTCGAAGCAGGGCAGCATGGCCGCCTTCGCGGCGGGGCTGACGGCGGTGGTCGCGGCATTGTCCGCGTAAACTCTTCTAATCATAAAAAACATCCCTCGTTTCAGAAGTCCTATTAATCCTATTTGTTTTCTGGGATTATAATAACAGGCAAAACGACATTTGTCAATATATCCTAGCGCGTTCCGGGGAATTTTTTTAAAAACTCCCGCGGGGTTTCCGCGGGAGTGCTTTACTTCTTCAGGAACAAAATGCCCAGCGTACCGGGGCCGCAGTGGCAGGAGACGGTGCAGCCCGCCTCGGTCTCGAAGATCTCCTCAAAGTCGGCGCAGGCCCGGACGGCCTCGCGCGCGGCGGCGAGCACCCCGTCGGGCACGGGCGTGTGGGTGATGAAAATGCGCCTCGTGTCCAGGTCCATCCGTCCGGTCAGGCGCTCGGTCACGTACTCGCGCACACACTTTTCAAACTGCCCGCGGTACTTTTTCCCCACCTGCATCTTCCCGCCGGAGACCTCGATGCACGGCCGGAGCCTCAGGAGGTTTGCGCCCAGCATCGCCACGGACGAGCAGCGGCCGCCTTTTTTCAGATAATCCAGCCGGTCGATGAGGAAGCTGGCCTCGACTTTCTCCGTCATCTCCCGGACGCGGCGGACGATCTCTCCCGCCTCCATCCCCGCCCCGGCCATCTCGGCGGCGGCGAGGACCAGAAGGCCCTGGCCGGTGGAGAGGCTGCGGGAGTCGATCACATAGACGTTGGGCAGCTCTGCCGAGGCGAGGCGAGCGTTCTGAAAGCAGCTCGAAAATTCGGAGCTGATGTCAAAATGGATGACCGCGTCGTACTTCCGGGAAAGTTCGCCGAAGCGGAGCATATAGTCGGCCAAATTGACCGCGGCGGTGCTGCACAGCGTTCCGCCGTTCGCCACATGGGCAAAAATATCGGCCGGGACAATCTCCGCACCGTCGCGGTAGGCTTTGTTCTCTTTGAGGATACTGAGCGGAAACAGCTCGATCCCGTGGGCGGCCAGCAGCTCCTGCGACAGATCGCAGGTGCTGTCGGATGTGATTTTAATGGACATAACGATCGCTCCTGCTGCGTAAAATCGGCCGGGAACGGGGCGGTTCGCCGGCGGCTCCTTATTTGTTTATCATATCAGGCGTACGATTTTTTTGCAATCGCTTTCTCTGAATTGCCGGGGAAGATATGAACAAGCCGTAAATTTATACCGTGTTTCGCGATTTTTCGGAAAAAGTCATTGTCACTATCCGGGCGCACAGGTATAATGTCAGCAGGGAAACTTCCCCAAGGAGAGCCTTTCCATGACGAAGACAAGGAAAATTTTGTCCCGAGCCGTCCTGCTGGCGCTGGTGCTCGCGGCCCTTTGTCTGGGCGCGATGGCCGCGGATTATTCGGCGGACACGCCGCAGAAATTCTATGCCGCGCTGTCGCAGAGCATTAAAAATCAGGAGACAGGCTTCACCATCACCTACACCGGCACCGCTTCGCTGGACGGCGGAGCACAGCCCGATCTCGCTTCGCTCCTGCATCGGATGAGCGCCGTCTCGCCCGACACCGCCGACAGCTACGACTATCAGGTCCTCAACGTCAACGAGGGGAGCCTGAGCCTTTACGGCAAAAAATACATCTTTGACCTGCGCTATCTCGCCACGCCCGCGCAGCTCGCACAGGTGCGCACAAAGGCTGCGGAGATCGTCAAAAGCCTCGATCTCTCCGGCGAGGACGACTACACAAAGATCAAGCTGATCTACGAGTACGTCTGCACGCACTATACCTATGACAATACGCTCAGCAAATTCACCGCGTACGACGGTCTGACCACCGGTTCGATGGTCTGCCAGGGCTACGCTCTGCTCGTCGAGCAGCTGATGTGGGACGCCGGCATCCCCTGCCGCGCCATCACCGGCGTGAGCGCCAGTCAGAATCACGCCTGGAACATCGTCAGACTGAACGGCCAGTGGTACTACCTCGACGCCACCTGGGACGCCTCACAGGGGAAGGACGAGGCGATGAAGTGGGACTACTTCCTCCTCGGCTCCTCGGACTTCTCCGGCCACACCACCTTCACCGCCTTCTCCACGGAGCCGTTCGCCTCCGCCCACCCGCTGGCCAATACGGCCTACACTCTCAGCCGGATCAGCGTCCTCGTCAACGGTGACAGCGTCACCAGCCTCGCCGTGCGCAACGGCGTGAATGTCCAGCTCGTCGCGCAGTACGGCGACGGCGCCGAGGCGGAGAACGTCACCTGGGTCTCGGCCGACCCCGGCGTGGTCAGCGTCTCGGCGGACGGCGTGCTGGAATCCAACACGCCCGGCAGCACGCTCATCAGCGTCAGCGTGACAGGCCGCCGCGGCGTCATCGGCGCGCAGATCCCCACCGCCGCCGTCAACCTGAAGGCCAGTTCCGCGTGGGCCTTTGATGACGTGACGAGCTACTATCTCCAGCAGCTCCTTCCGATCTCGCTCTGCTCCGACTTCCAGCAGGGTATCACCCGCGCCGAGTTCGCGCGGATGCTCTACCAGTTCGTGAGCGTCACGCGCGGCTGGGGTCGCGTGGTGGTCAGCATGGACTTCACCGACATCAAGGACAGCGACGACGCCTACGCCATCCTCCTGTGCAAGAGCATCGGCCTGTTCGACGGCACTTCCGCCGCCACCTTCTCGCCGAACGCGGGAGTGACCCGCGAGCAGGCCGCGAAGGTGCTCGTGAATCTCGCGAACTACCTGAACGGGAGCGAACTCTCGTCCGACGGCGCGCTCTCCTACGCGGACGCCGCCGACATCTCCTCCTGGGCGCGCGGCTATGTGAGCACCGCCACCGGACAGGGCATTTTGCAGGGCAGCGCGAGCAGCTTCCATCCCCTCTCACAGATGACGCGCGAGCAGCTGGTCGTCGCGCTGGAGCGGATGTACCTCTCCTACGGTAAGCAGAAAACCGCCGCCTGAGAAATCAAAAGCACGGCGCGCCGCGGCATTTTGCCGCAGCGCGCCGTTTCTTTCTCCCTTCCGGAAGCTCTTTCCCGAATCGGCGGGCGTCAGAAGCCGCGGCCGCCGTTTTTCAGCGGCTCCGGCGGCATAAGCGGTACGACGCCATGCACCGAGTCCGTTCCGAGGATGCGGATCTCTCCCTTCTCGGCCGGGGCGCGTCGGCCCGAGGCTGACGCAGCGGCGGGCAAGCCGCCTGTCGGTCAGTTCCCCGGGCCGGCAGCGCTCCGTGATCTGCACCGGGCAGAACCCGCCGCGGAGCTTGCTTCGGGCCAAGTCCCGTTCGGAAAAATCGCGCGATTTTTCAGCGCGGGGCGGTCAGCACGCCGCGCCGGTCCACGATGACGCCGCGCGGGCAGGCCACCGCGCACATGCCGCACACGAGGCATTTGCTCTCGTCGATCACGGCGTGGAGCTCGTCCAGCCGGACGGCGTCGGCGGGGCACTTTTTCACGCACAGCCCACAGGCGATGCAGCCCGCGTCGCAGGCTTTGCGCGTCTCGGGCCCGCCCGCGCGGCCCGAGCAGAGCGGCGCGAACCACGCGCCCTGAAGCCGCAGGCGAATCAATCCGCGCGGGCACTTGCGCGCGCACGCGCCGCAGCCGATGCACTTGTCCTCGTCCACCTCGGCCGCGCCGAATTCGTTAAGCCGGATCGCGCCGAATTTACAGGCCTTTACGCAGGTGCCGCAGCCGAGGCAGCCCTCGGCACATACGAGCGGCCCGCCCTCGCAGAGCGCGGCGGCCTGCGCGCAGTCGTCCGCGTCATACTCCATCTTTCGTTTGGCGCGGCAGCCGCCCCTGCAGTAGACTGTTGCCACGCGCACCGGAAACTTCCGTTTGATTGCCATCGCCCGCTCCTCCTGTTTCGGCGCGCGTACGCGCCGGTTCTTTACTTCTATTATACCATCATCCCCGCGCGGAATCGAGACAAAATCCCGCTTCTTCCTGAAAAACGGCGGGAGCCGGAGCATCCCGGACGCGTCGGCGAGGGCAGCCTGCGCGTGATGCCGGCCAAGCCGGCGGCCCGCACGGGAATGACGGGGGGCCGCCGCTCCGCCGCGGCCGGGCCGGAAAAGTACGGCAGCGGCGCGAGCTGCGGGACGAACGCAGCCTTGTCCCGCTCCACCGGCGGCGTTTTGCCCGTGCGCGCCCATGCGGCAAAGCGCCGACGGAACGGCCTTTCGGCTGGTTTCGGCGGCGTTTTTCCGTCTATCCTCGGCAGCAGAAATGGCCCGGCGCCGGCGCGCAGACCGCGAGGCCCGCGCCGGACAGAAGCACCGTCCGCACCGCGCAGGAGACCGCCGCTGCCCGCGGCTTGCTTTTTCAGCCGGCTTCCTCCTCGAGCGCTTCCACAAGGAAGCTCACCGGGCGGAACCCGTCGTTGCAGGAGATCATGGCGGACTTCGGATTTTTCATCCAGCCGCCGTAAAAATTCTCCCCGCCGTGGGAGAGGGCCAAGACGAACGGGGAGAGGCTCTCCCATGCGCTCTCGCACAGGCCCTCAGGCCGCCGCCAGCCGTCCGCGACAAAGACCTGGCCCTCCCGGAGGCCGCAAGCGTGCTCGATCGGATTTTCATAGCGCGCGGCGAGGTCGGGGTAAAACGCCTTTTTCATCACGGTGATCCTGCATTTCTTCATTCCTGATCCTCCGCCGGGCCCAGGCCTTTACGCTCCTCTTCCGGTCGGCGGCCTCGATGACTTTGGCGAAGCCCTCCTGCTCGGCTGAGACAGTTTCCCCCGGGGCCCGGCACGGCAATGATGCGGCCGTACCCGACCTCCCCGGCAAAGGCGCGCACCGCGGGCGGGAAACCGCCCGCCCGAACCGGGAAACAGAGGCAGATCGCGCCGCCCTCCCCCGGGGCCTCGCAGACGGCGGGCAGAGTCCTTTTGCGCGCGGCGTAAAAGCAGGCCCGGACAAAGCCGAAGGGGCCCGGCCAGTTCCGGTTGTCGCGGATGCGGAAGATCTCGCCGCCCGTCTGCGCGGCGATGGACGCGGCGAACTTCTCGCTGTCGTCCGTGCGGGTGAAACAGCAGCCTCCTGTCATAAAAGCGCTCCTTTCGTCTGTCCTGTTCCGTACCGCTCCGGCGGGCATCCGCGCCGCCGTGCTCAGATGAGGACGCCTTCGCAGCGGTCGGACTCGTGCCGGAGGATCTGCGCGGGGCAGTCCGCGAGGGTCTTGACCCGCTCTGCGGAATCGCGGCTGCGGCAGCGCGCCTTGACGGAGCGGCAGCGCCGCGCGGGGCGCGTGCCGTCCAAGGAAGATTGCATCTCTCACCATGCCGCGTACCATACGGTTCCCTCCGGCGTACAAAATAGTATCCCTATCATACCACGCCCGCGCCAAAAGCTCAACGGAATCCGCCCCGCCGCAAAAACGCCGCGGCCGCGAAATCGCTCCCTGCCAAGCAGACGGCCGTGATATGGGACGCGCCGAAGCGCCTCCGGCCGGCCGGAATGTCTGTTCGCCCGTCCCGGCTGTACCGGGAAACGCTTTGCTCTTTGCGCGGGAATGACCTGTCCACGCGCGCATTCAGCCGGCGGCTTTTCTTTGCGGCCCCGGCCGCGCAGGCGTGGGAACGGCGGCGTGTGTCCCACGGGGACGAAGCGCCGGAACGGGCGGGCGAAGAAGCTCTTCGCCCGCCCGTTCCGGCAGGTACGCTTTCAGTTGTTTCCTTCGCCGACATGCCCGGTCTGAAGGAGGTATGCTTTTACGATCTTCCCGTAATAGGCCACATGATAGTCGCGGTTCGCGCCCGGGTTTGTGCCGTCCACATCCTCCGGGTACATCGCCTTTCGAATGCTCTCGGGGACAGCGTTTCTGTCCTGCTTCTGACAATAGAGCACCTTGCACTCCAGCGTCAGGGGCAGCTCCAGGATGCCGGGCGCGCCGACCTCGTCGGACTCGACCAGCGTCAGGCCCAGTTCCTTTGCTTTGTTCACATCCCGGCCGCTGTGGGAGCCGCAGTAGCCCACGATCCTTTTGTCATACTCGCCGTAAGGAAGATTGACCGTGAATTCCATGCTCTCGTCGAGCAGCTTGCGCGTAAAGCGGCCCTCGCGGACAAACACGATGAAAATGGGCTCTCCCCACTCCACTCCCAGCGCGCCCCATCCGATGGTCATGCTGTTCAGCTGTTCCCCGCTCCTGGTTGTGAGCAGGACTCCCCCGGGGATGGCGCGCGTGATCTCCTTTGCATAGTCGAAAACATCGATTTCCTGTTTCATAAATAAGCTCCTGTTCCGATTCCGCCTGTGTTTGCAAATTCGGGAAAGGGAGGAAATCTGTTCCTAGATTTCCTCCCTTTTTTCAAGTATATATTACCACAAAAGGGGCCAAAATTCAAGACTTGCAATCTATTTCCTTTGGGATTACTCTGGAGACCGGGGTGATAGAATGAACGAAGATTATTCCCTCGCGCCCATGCAGGCGCAGACAGCCGCAGCCCTGCGGGAACTGAGGAGCTGCGTTCCGGTCTGCGAGCGATATGGGCTCTCCCTGTCGGAAACCGACCTCACGGAGCTGGTGGAAAGCCGAAGGCAGGCGCTTGCCGGCTCCGGCCGGGTCGAGTTCGGCGGCGGGGTTCTGCCGAAGCTGATCTATGCCTTCTGCGATTCGCCCTATGCCGAGCGGGAAACGTGGGCGGAGACCCTCGCGGAATTGCAGGAGGCGTTTTACTACTTTAAAAGCGAGGCGGAGGATCGGTTTACCGATGACGAGCTGATCGCCTTCATGGTGAGCGTATTCAACGGCCGGGCGCAGGGCAGCGCCGAATATTTGACCGGCACGTCTCTGGAGGCGCTCTGCCGCTACGCGCGGCAGGGGTGGGACGCGCTCGACGCCGGGGATTCGGGTGATCTCTTTTGAGTGATTTCCTGCCGGAAAACAGGTTTGCGGATGCTGACCGGCAGACGCTGATGGAACGGCTCTACCCCCTGCTGGGCGCGCAGACGAAAAAATACCTCGCCGGGGACAGCACCTCCGTCACCGTGGAAACCGCGCAGGAGCTGCTCGCCTCGCTTCTTTACACGCTCCGCATTGCGCTCGCCGAGGCCGGAAGGCCGGACAGTGCCCTGCTGACGGCCGATCTCGCGGAGCTCCTGCAGCGGGGGCAGCGCATCCTGCAGGACAGGCTGACCGCCGCAAAACGCCTGTGGGAACAAGCCTGCCTGACGGCTCCGCCGATAAAAAATGTATTTTATGAGGAGACGCTGAAAGAGCTTGGCGCGTTCTTTCACCGCTACGACCTCTGGTATTTTGCCCATCAGATCCCCTGCCTGATCGACTATCCCCTGTGTGTTCCCGTCCCGGACGAAGCGCAGGGCGTCTCCTGCGTCGAGCAGTGGCTGCGGCGGCTGCTGATCGAAAACTGGCTGCTCAGCCGCTTTCCGGAGCAGGCCGTGGCCGGACTGCTTGCCGGAATATCCGCCGATTATCAGGAATACCTGCTGAATCTGTGCGAGCAGCCGGTCGTCAACGCCTTGGGACTGGCTCTGCTCGGGAAGCCGGCGCATATGCCGGAGATGTCCGCCGGCGACTGCGCGCGGCTGCAAAAGGAGCTGTGCGCCCGCCGGGACATTGCGGCGGAGCTCGACCGCGCCGCCGCGTCCGTCTCCTCGCAGTTTTCTGCGCCGGAGGAGGCCGCGGACTATCTTCGGGCCATCGCCGCCGGGATGCGCCCGCACCTTCTGGCCGCGCTTTCCGCGGGAAATCTCGGCGGCGTCTTTCTCGCCGGAAACGCGCAGCCGTCCGGATTCCCGCGCCCCGGCCGAGCCACGGCCCCACGGAGCGGGGAAACGGCTTCCTCTTGAGAAAAAAGCCGCCGCGAACGGCACGCAGTCCGCGGCAGCATGATCCCCGCCGGAGTTTTGCTCCTTTGGGGCAGAAGCATAACCTGTTTCCGGCTGCCTAAAAAAGCAGCCAGCAGCAGATTTACGCCTGCCACCGGCTGTGAAAAATCTTATATTGTTTCATTGTCCTCTTGACGGGGCGCGGTTCACTTTCCTCCCGGTTTTGTACGCCCAAGTTTACGCCCAAACGGAGCGCATAACGAGATTTACGCCCAAAAATACGCCCTAAATTATTGGTTTTCTCTTGTTTTTCGAGCATGTTTTATCACGAATTTTGCATTTCATCGTTTTGCAAATAGTTTTTATTTACCGCAGTTCTTGCAAATAAAGTAAAGAAAAGGCCGTGATTTCTTTCAAAATCACGGCCTTTGTTCTTGGTGACCCGCCGGAGATTCGAACTCCGGACCCATTGCTTAAAAGGCAATTGCTCTGCCAACTGAGCTAGCGGATCGAGTGGCTGGGATGGCAGGACTCGAACCTACGAATGCCAGAGTCAAAGTCTGGTGCCTTACCACTTGGCTACATCCCAATGCGAGCTTTGCGGCAGAGATTCGGCTCCTCCATCCCGGAAGAAAATGGGGTGGGTGAAGGGACTTGAACCCTCGGCCTCCAGAGCCACAATCTGGCGCGCTAGCCAACTGCGCCACACCCACCATATGCGATTGCCGGGCTGCCATGCGAAATGGCACGCCAGGAGGGACTCGAACCCCCGACCTACTGCTTAGAAGGCAGTTGCTCTATCCAGCTGAGCTACTGGCGTATGCTGGGAAGCGTCGAGGAAAGGATGCGCGCCAGAGCGGGACGGCGCGCAGCCTGCTCCGACTTGGAGCGGGTGATGGGAATCGAACCCACGCGGCCAGCTTGGAAGGCTGGAATTCTACCATTGAACTACACCCGCAACCGTCCGGCTGTCCACCGCCTTCCGACGGTATTATCAGCCCTAAGATAGTATCACAGCTTCTTCCCTGTGTCAAGGAAAATTTGGCCTTACCGGACGTTTACCCGGTCTTTTCGCCGCAGGATGAGAAAAACCGCAACATCCGCGGCCAGAAGCACCGACGAGACGATCAGCACGATCAGCCACGGGCTGACGGGGCGCTCCGGACTACTCTCCGCCGGGGCGGACGTTCCGGCCGGGGCCGCCGGGGCGGCCGGCGCTGTTTCGGTCTCCGCCGCCTGACCGTCGGGCAGAAGGACACGGCAGGTGTCGTTCGCTCCATTGGCCGCCAGGCGCTCTTTCAGGTCGCTCCGATACCGCCGCACCGTGTAGTCGGTCAGCACGCGGCATGCTGCGGCCACCACATCCTCGCCCACTCCCTGCGTATAGACCGCCAGCAGGAAGGGCTGCGGCGTGTTGATAATGCCTGTGTCGTTCACCGCGCCGTCGTAAATGCCGTACTTGTGCGCGATGGGATACTCCGTCACGTCGCGGCGGAAATAGGAGTCGGGCTGCGCCTTCCCCATGAGCGAGAGCATCTCCGGAAACTGCTCCCGCCGCTCGTAGAGGTATTTGAGGCAGTCCATCATCATGCGCGTGCAGTATTTGTTGTCCGAATAATAGCAGGAGGCAATCTCTCCGTCGGACATGGTGAAATATTTCCGCATCAGCTGCTTGTAGGTGCGGAAATTGCCCAATCGGTAGAGCATGGCGAGGGAAACGTCGTTGTTCGACCAGACAAGGCTCTGGCTGTGGCACTCGGAGAGCGGCAGGCCGTCGATGACGGTGTCCGCGCCGACCTTGCCCGCCTGCTCGAGCTCGTAATAGTAGAGGTTCAGCGGCAGCTTGAAGGTACTCGCCGCCGTCATAAAGCGTTCGTCGTTCCAGGCGTAGGACTCTCCGGAGACGGTGTTGTAATAGGAGACGGAGAAATTTTCCTCCGTCAGACCGTATTTGCCGCGGAAATCCGCCATCAGCTTCTCCAGCTCCGGCTCCGTTCCCGCCGCCGCCGGCATTAACAGGCTCAGCCCGCAGAGCGCCGCAGCCAGCACTCCCGCCAAAACGCGCTTCATCGACACCGCTCCCCCCGTATCGACCATGGTAGCCGATATATATGAACAAGCTGTGAATGACCCGCAGGCCTTTGCAATCCGCGGCCGTTTATGCTACATTGGTAGGCAGAGACAAAGGAGAGACTGCCATGCCCGATTTCAGCGATATTTTGCTTGCAAGCGACTACGACCGCACGCTGACCTGCTTCGACGGGACGATCCCCCCGGCCAACCGGGAGGCAGTCCGCTATTTCATGGCGCACGGCGGCGCGTTCACCGTGGCCACGGGGCGCTCGCTGCCGATGTTCCGCAACAAGCTCAAGCTGGTGGAGGTCAACGCGCCGGTGATCCTGTTCAACGGCGCGGCCACACGGGACTTTTCCACCGGGGAGACGACGTTCCACCAGATTCTTCCGCCGGACGCGAAGGAGGTCGCGCAGGCCATCCTCGCGGCCTTCCCGGGCCTGCGGCTGGAGATCCAGTGCCTCTGCGCGCACTACGCCTTCGGCCGCGACGACCTGCGCGACGCCTACCTCGCGCGAAACGAGGTGGAGGTGCGTTACACCGGCTGGGACGAGGTGGAGACGCCCTGGATGAAGCTGACGTTCTACGCGCCGTTCCGCGCGGTCGGACACGCACTTCCCTCGGCATCCGACCCGGAGGAGGAGCGGCCCTTCGCGGAAATTGCCGGACTCGTGCGCCGGCGCTGTCCCGGCTACATCGCCACGCGCTCCATGCCCCGGATGATCGAGGTGGAGGCCGCCGGCACCTCCAAGGGCGCCGCCGCGCGGCGGCTCGCGTGCTCACTGGGACGGAGCCGCCTGATCTGCGTGGGCGACGCGCCGAACGACCTGCCCATGCTCCGCGAGGCCGACGAAGCCTTCGTTCCCGCCGACTGCGACCCGGCAATCGCCGGATGCGGCTTCGCGGAGGCCGCGCCCTGCGGCGAGGGCACGGTCGCATCCGTCATCGCGCGGCTGGACGTGCGATGAACGCCGAACATACGAACCGCCGGACGGCCATACGGCCGCCCGGCGGTGCTGTATCATCCGGCGAATTCCGCCCCGGCGGCCACGGTACTGCAGCGGTAAGTCGGGTTCGGACGCCCGGGAATCAGGCAGCGCATCGCGCTCTCCCGGTACGGCACGCCCTCCATCGCGGCAGCGACAGCCGACGTCACAAGCTCGCGCAGCTCGTCCGGGCTCAGCTCAACACGGGCGTTAACTGTCAGGGACGGCTCCCGCGTCGGGCAGGCCGACTTGCGCAGCGAGGCTGTTTCCGACCGGCCGGTCAGATTGCCGACCCAGCGGCAGCAGCCGCTTTGGAGCAGGAACTTGACGTGACCGACGGCTGCGTTCCGGGCGTCGAACGCCGCACCGAGCGCAGCAAGCAGCTTTGCGGGCATCGCGTCCAGCGCGGGTGCGGCCTCCGGCACGTAGGACGCGTTAAGCCAGCCGTAGGCAGCCTCGCCCTCGGCGTACGTATCATAATCGACCTCCGCCAGATGCGTACCGGCGGGCTGACGGCGCAGGACCTCGTCCAGCCACGCCCTCACGCCCTCACCGGCCGCGGCGCTCGCGGTCATCACGCGCGCGCGAGGCCAGCGGGCCGCGGCCCGCTCCGCCAGAACGGCCGCCTCCTCCGCGCCGAGCAGATCAAGCTTGTTGATGAGAAGAATGTCGGCCTCCTCAAACTGCTTTTCGCCGATATACGCGGCGGCGGAGGCTGTGCCGTCTAAAATTCCGCGCAGCCGGGCCGGGTCCGCAAGGACGGTCAGCGGCGCAAGGTCGATTTCGGCGGCGTATTTCTCCTTGAGGGGCTGCATCAGGGTCGCGGAGAGATCTGTGCAGCTTCCGACCGGCTCGGCGACGATGACACCGCCGCCGTTCTGCTCGGCCAGGGACGAGATCGCAGCCGCGAAGCCGGGAAAATTGCAGCAGAAGCAGCTCCCGCTGACCTCACGCACAAGATTTTCGCCGCCCTCGAGGAATGCGGTATCCACCAAACCGGCCGCCTGATCGTTGGTAATGAGTCCGACACGCTCGCCGCGCTGCCTGAGAAGGTTCGCTGCCCTCCAGAGAAGGCTGGTTTTGCCGGCTCCGAGAAAGCCGCCGACTAGGAGAAGTTTGGTTCGATTCACAACAGACTCTCCTTTCCTCACGGCTGCTTTTTCATGCAGCAGCAGGATGACTTCGGTGTTTTCATGCAGGGCTCGATGATGCGCGAGAACAGCAGCCCCGCCAGCACGCCGCCAAGAACGGGCGCAAGGATATAGACCCAGAACGCGCCGCCGCGGGAATCCGGCACGGCCCACTTCCCCCACCCGAACAGCAGCGCGACCAGACGAGGGGCGAAGTCGCGCGCCGGGTTCAGCCCGGCCTGCGTCAGCGGGGCAAGCAGGCAGATGTTCGAAGTGACGGCCAGGCCGATGAAAATGGGCGCGATATTGCTGTCCGGCTTGCCCACATTGCAGTTCTCGGTCAGGCAGAAGATCGTCAGCACAAGGAGGAACGTGCCGAACAGCTCGGCGGCGGCGGCAAGCCCCATACCGACCACAGCCGTCCCGCCCGGCTGGACATAGAACTCGCCGAACAGCTTCGCAGTCGCAACCGAGTCGAACGTGCCGCGGACAATGCCGTGCGCCTGCTCGTACGCGGCGATCGTCGGGCCGAACAGGCCGTAGATCGCAAGACCGGCGAAAAACGCACCCGAAAACTGAGCGGTCAGGTAGCATGGCAGCTTACGTGGTGCCATACGTCCGGAAACCGCCATGGCGATCGAAACGGCGGGGTTGAAGTGCGCGCAGGAGAGATTGCGGCTGATGTAGATGGCCAGCGTCACGCCGATCCCCCAGACAATGCCGATCTGGAAGAGGCCCTGATGCGCGCCGAACAGCGTTGTCACAGCCACGGAACCGCAGCCGAACAGCACCAGAAGAAACGTTCCGATAAACTCCCCCAGAAATTCCGCTTTTCTCATAAAATTTCTCTTCCCTGCTTTTGACTTACCTGTCATTCGACCGACAGAATCTTCCCGGGATACCATGCGGCGGCCTCTTTCACGCGGCCGCGCACGGGCATGCCCGCGCCGGAGAGGACGACCAGCTTGCCTGCGCGGTCTGCCGGGATCTCGCCCGGCCACGGGCGCAGCGAGAGTGCAGTGCCCACACAGTCGGCGAAATACACGCCCTCGCTTGTCCCGACAAAGCCTTTGACGCGGAACGTGACCTCGAGGAACGCCTCGAGGAACTTGCGCAGGTCGTAGGGTGTGATGTCCGGCGAGACGGTGACGAGGAGCTTGCGGAGCGTGAGGTCTGCGGTGAGGGGCGGCTCGGCCTGCGCGTCGTGCGGCGCGGCGGCCAGGCGCGCGAGGAGCGACGCGTCCACCGCGCCGAAAGAGGTCTCGAGCACGGGGAGATCGGGCCGCTGCCCCGCGATCAGGGCGCGCGTGGCGGCGAGCTGTTCGGGCGTGGCGAGGTCGGTCTTGTTGATGAGCACGAGGTCGCTCGAAGCGAGCTGCTTGACGCAGGTACGCGCTGTGGCATAGAGCTTGGGGAAGCGCACGGCGTCCACCAGGCAGACCGCGCCCTGATAGTCGATGTCGGGGAAACGGTCGGTCTGGGCGAAGAGGCGGCGCACGCCGGTCGGGTCGGAGAGGCCGGAGGCCTCCACGAGGATCACCTCCGGGCACAGCCCGGCGGTCTCGCGCAGGGCGGCCTCAAACTGGTCGATGCGGCACGAACAGAACACCGAGCCGCCCGAGATCTCGTCGAGCGAGGCGCCGAGCGAGGCGAGGAGCGGGCCGTCCACTCCCTCCTGCCCGAATTCATTCACGATGAGCCGAAGCTTCTGCCCGTCGAACAGGCGGATAAAATTTTTCAGGAAGGTCGTCTTGCCCGCGCCGAGGAAGCCGGTGATGAGATAGAGCTTGCTCATGCGTTGCGCTTGGCGCACTCGTCGACGGCCTCGCGGATCGCGGCCTCGAGGGCTGCCTTCGTGGGGATGATGGAGCGGTACATGAGCTTGCCGTTGATATACATGGAGGGCAGGTTGGGCACGCCCATCTTGACGCAGCGGGCGACGTTCTCCTTATAGATGAACTTGTACTCGACCATATCGATGGCGTCGCCGAAGGTCTCGACGGCCTGGTTGGCCGCGCCCATCATGTAGCCGCAGGCGGCGCACTGAGCGGAATCGAGCGTGAACACCTCGACGAGAGGCTTTTTCAGGTGCTCATAGTCTGGCAGGACGACAGCGGAGGTATCCACCTCGGCGGACTGGTAATTTCTGACCATCTCGCGCACCGCGTCGGTCTCGAGCGCGGCCTGGGCGATGCCGATGCAGTTTTCCACAGGCACGTCGTAGGGCATGTCGCAGCCGGGGGCGAGGATGAAATTCTTCTTGACGGGCACGGAGTCCAGCAGATTCACGGCGAACTTCATGTTATCCTGCTGGTTGCCGAGGAGCATGACGGAGGTCAGCGGGATGTTGCCGCCGAGGACGATGTTGTAGCGGTCGGTGATCTGCTTTGCCGCGAGGAGGTTCACGTTCTCATCCACCGAGATGGAGTCCGGGCCGGTCTTGCACATGGCCTCGACGTTGCGCGTGGCGTCGCCGCAGACGAAGAAGGACGAGAAGGCGCCCTGCGCCCGGATGTGCGCAAAGAGATCGCGGTACGGCGCGTCCATGAACTGCTCGAAATGGTCGGTGGAGATCTGGGAGATCAGCGGATCGACCAGCACGATAACGTCCATGCCGGCCTCGATATAGTAATCGGCCATCTTCTGGCAGACGTTCTTGCAGTACTCGAAAAGGCTCTTGACCTCGTCCTCAAAGTCGTACATGTCGGTGAAGAGGTTGTTGCCGCGCAGGTGGGAGGCCAGCGTGAACGGGCCGCAGATCAGGCCGTAGAGCGCGGTGGTGTCGCCGACGGCCTTCTTCATGCGGGTCATGACGTCGAGCACATAGGGGATGCGGCCGGACTGCCTGGTGGGGATGGTGCAGTAGCAGGGCGTTTCAGGCGGCTCCTCGTCACTGCCGCCGAGCGGATGGCTCGAAACGGACGGCGGGCAGTTCTTCGCCCAGACCAGACCGCAGCCGAGGCACTCAGCCTCGATCTGGAGGTCGAAGATCACAGGCTGGCCGTCCGGCTTGTAGAGGCGGTTGACCTCCATCAGGGATTCGAACGCCGCGTCGGCGTTGGTGAGCATGGTGGTCGCATCGTAGCCCTTGAGCTTGCCCGCGTGTACGCCGGCAAACGGCACCCACGGCGCGCGCTCGGTCTCCTCATGGCGAAGGGTGCGGAACAGCAATTCCTTCATAACGGATTCCTCCTGATTTTATTCCGGTCGGCAGTTGACGCCGACACTGATTTTCTTCCGGGATTACACTCAGTATAGCACGCCGTTCGCGCCGCTTCTTGCATAATGTATTGATTTTTGGTAGAAAGTTTGCACAGCGAGTAAAACCCCGCCGCAAAGCGGGGGCGTCGTAAGGCAGTAATGTAATCTCTTACAGGAAACGGCCATGGCCTTTGGGTCATGCCGTTTCCTGTTTCATGAGCTTGTCCGGCGGGATATCACCCATGAGATCACAGGAAATATGGATTGCCCGGCGCCGCTTGCCGCCGCTCCTATCCGGCGCTTCCACATAAATCGCCTTCACAGGCCCGTTCTGACCGGGCGCTTTTATGTACCGGGGATTCCCGTTTTCGTCTTTTTTTCGGCATCGATCACGCAGATGTCTTAAGTTCCGGCCTTTTTTGAAAACCGGGATGCAGGCGGGACTCGTCTGCGCCGGGGCGGTGTACCGCCCCTTCCCCGCCCCGCTTGAAGGGAAAGGGCCGCCGCGGCAGATGCCGCGGCGGCCCTTGGTCCTTGAGAGAAACGACGCGGAGCATCAGCCCTTGCCAGCCAGATACTCCATAAATTTCGCCCGGACGGGCGCCGCATTGACCCGGCTGATGGGGATGATGGCCCCGGTCTTCATGGTAAACTGCTTTTTCTGGTACGCGGCTACGTTCTGGAAATTCACCACATAGCTGACGTGACACCGGCAGAAGACCGCCGGGTTTAGCCGCTGCATTAAAAGATTCAGCTTCTCCGCCACGACAATCTCGCTGTGGCTCCGTCCGATAATATAGGTGTTGTGGCCGCGGCGCTCAAGATAGCAGATCTCGTCCTGCTGAAGCAGCCAGGCAGAACCGTGCACGGTGACGGTGAGCACCTGATTGGCCGCGTCCTTCACGTTCTCCACGGCACGGAGCAGGTATTTCGGCAGGAGCTCGCCCACCCGCTCCTTCAGGATCAGGCAGAGATGCGGCGTGCCGTAGACGTCCGTCACACAGTCGCTGTTGTCGCTGATGAAGATGATCTGGCAGCCCGGCGACGTGTTGAGCAGCTGTTTCCCCGATTCAATGCCCGCGGCCGAGGGATGGCTGACGCCCAGCAGCGCGATATGGCACAGCTCCTGCCGGCGCAGGATGTCGGACACCCCGGCGGTGCAGAAAATCTCCGGCTGTAACTCACGGAGCGTGTCCTCGGTGATCGACCTCAGCTCCTGCGAAAGAGAGAGATCGTTGCCGCAGATCATGACACGGAGCTTTGACAATTTACCCGCTTCCTGCAAAGGTGCCAACCCCCTCAGTCGAAATGATATCAAATAATTATGGCATGTCTTTTCCCGGCGTGCAAGCCTCCGGCAAATCCGCCGCGTTTTTGGAAAGCCTACACGCATAGTTTGCGCTGTCTTTGGTAAAAAAACCGACAAATCAGCCGATATTCCTTTGCATTCTCCCTTTCAGGCCGGGCTGCCGGGGCAGATTGTTCCGCTTCGGTGCGCAGTTAACCGGCTGAACGCTGGATTGCGGCTCCAATTAATGCCAAAAGTTGTGTAAAATAACACTTGACTCCTTTGCGCTTTGTGGTAAACTGGACAAAACTGAACAGAGGAATCAATAGATGGAGGCGCGAAAGTCATCAGTAGCGAAAACGCGAAAGGGGCTTTTGCCGAAGCGTTGGGATTCCGGCGCTGGGCTGCGGGAGAATATGTCGCAGACTGTCACGAAAGTAAAGTGGAGAGCCATCATGGATCGGAAAGCCCTGTACCCAAACGGACTTTCTTTGAGATATGACTTTTCGGCTTCATGGCTGTGGATACTTCATCGGTTCGCGACGAAGAATCCGCGGCCTGTTTTTTTGTCCGGGAAATTGAGAATGAAAAAGGAGAATGCATCAATGAGAAAGATCGTTACCCTCCTGCTTGCCTGCGCGCTGCTGCTCGGGCTGTGTGCCTGCGGCTCCGCGTCCAAGGACAGTACCTCCGCCAAGACCGGCGTGGAAGACGGCGTTCTCACCGTCGCCATGGAGTGCGCCTACACCCCCTACAACTGGACCCAGACCGACGACTCCAACGGCGCCGTGCCCATCAAGAACTCCACCGCGAACGAGTACGCCAACGGCTACGACGTCATGATGGCCAAGAAGCTCTGCGAGGCCAACGGCTGGAAGCTCGAGGTCGAGCGCCTCGACTGGGATTCCCTGATCCCCGCCGTCCAGACCGGCGACATCGACGCGATCATCGCCGGCCAGTCCATGACCGCCGAGCGCATGAAGGAGATCGACTTCGCCGGCCCGTACCTCTACGCCTCCATCGTCTGCCTCACCAAGTCCGACAGCAAGTTCGCCTCCGCCACGGGCATCTCCGCCCTCTCCGGCGGCACCTGCACCAGCCAGCTCGGCACCGTCTGGTACGACACCTGCCTGCCCCAGATCAAGGGCGCCAAGATCCAGTCCGCCTCCGAGAACGCCCCGGCCATGCTGATGGCCGTTGAGAGCGGCACGGTGGACTACGTCTGCACCGATATGCCGACGGCCCAGGCCGCCGTACAGGCATACCCCGACCTCAAGATCCTCGACTTCTCCTCCAACACCGCCGACAATTTCAAGGTCTCGGACGAGCAGATCAACATCGGCATCGGCCTGCGCAAGGGCAACACCACGCTCAAGGACGCGATGAACAAAGTCCTCAGCACCATGACCGCCGATGACTTCAACAAGCTGATGTCCGAGGCCATCAAGATCCAGCCCGTCACCGCGAGCTGAGTACGTCCGACATACGACAGGGGCCGATCCCGTTGGCCCCTGTTTTTGCCGCTTTTTTCGCGGCAGGAAAGGAACGGGGAATTTATGAGCAACAACTTCGGCGGCGACATTGCCTACCTGTGGAGCAAATACAGCGGTCTCTACCTAAACGGCATCGAGAAGACGATCGTACTCGCCCTTCTCGGCACGGCCGTGGGCTGCCTGATCGGCTTCCTGTGCGGCATTTTGCAGACCATCCCCTGCGCGAAGACCGATCACCCCGTCAAGCGGTTCCTGCTCGGCCTGCTGCGCGCGATTATCCGCATCTATATCGAAGTCTTTCGCGGCACGCCGATGATTTTGCAGGCCGTGTTCATCTATTACGGCCTTCCCTATCTCACCGGCGGCGCCGCGAAATTTTCGAGCACCTGGCTCGCGGCGTTCGTGATCGTCTCGATCAACACCGGCGCGTACATGGCCGAGTCCGTGCGCGGCGGCATCATCTCCATCGACCCGGGCCAGACCGAAGGCGCCAAGGCCATCGGCATGACCCACTTCCAGACGATGCTCTACGTCGTCCTGCCCCAGGCGCTGCGCAACATCATGCCGCAGATCGGCAACAACCTCATCATCAATATCAAGGATACCTCCATTCTCTTCATCATCGGCTTCACGGAGTTTTTCGCCGAACACCGCGCAATCGTCGGCACGACGAACAAATACTTCCCCTCCGCGACCATCGAAATGATCGGCTACCTCCTGATGACGGTCATCTGCTCGATCATCCTGCGGCGCATCGAAAAGAAGATGGACGGCGACGACAGCTACGCCCTCGTCCGGAGCGACTCGCTCACGATGACAGCCGGCACCTACAACTACCCCCGCAAGGGCAGCAACTTCGACGAGCAGAGCAGGGAACGCCGGAAGAACGTGGAGCAGGCCCTGAAAAACAGAAATTCTAGCGCGAGAGGAGAACGCTGATATGGGAGAGACAATCTTGCAGGTTCACCACCTCTCCAAGTCCTTCGGCAGCAACGAGGTGCTCCGGGACATCGACTTCACCGTGGACAGGGGAGACGTCACGTCCGTCATCGGCGCGTCCGGCTCGGGCAAGTCCACACTCCTGCGCTGCATCAACCTGCTCGAGACGCCGAGCAGCGGCGAGATCCTCTACCACGGAAAAAACATTCAGGCCGGCGGTACGTCCGCCGCGGCCTACCGCGCGAAGGTCGGCATGGTGTTCCAGTCCTTCAACCTGTTCGCCAACCTGAGCGTGCTGGACAACTGCATCATCGGCCAGTGCAAGGTACTCAAAAAGAGCAAGGCCGAGGCGCGCGGGAACGCCCTGAAATACCTTGACAAGGTCGGCATGACACCTTATCAGAACGCCAAGCCGCGCCAGCTCTCCGGCGGCCAGAAGCAGCGCGTGGCCATCGCCCGCGCCCTTGCAATGGAGCCTGAGGCGCTCCTCTTCGACGAGCCGACGAGCGCCCTCGACCCCGAAATGGTCGGCGAGGTGCTTGACGTCATGCGCTCCCTCGCCGCCGAGGGGATGACGATGCTCGTGGTGACGCACGAGATGGCGTTCGCGCGGGACGTGTCCAGCCGCGTCGTATTCATGAAGGACGGCGTCATCTGTGAGCAGGGACGTCCGGACGAGATCTTCGGCGCGCCAACCAGGGAAGAAACCCGGGAATTCCTTTCCCGTTTCTTCCAGCGCTGAACCGGCGTCAGATCCGCGGGGCCGCTGAGCGGCCCCGCTTTTTTCGTTGACGAATCGGCGCGCGGAGAATATGATGAAGCTGCCGCCCGCGCGCGGCAGACCGGGAGGAATGAATCAATGGCAAATGTAACGGGAAAATGTCCCCACTGCGGCTCGGCCGTCACCGTGGACGACGGCGCGGCGGCGGCGGTCTGCCCTGCCTGCGGCGAGGCATTCGTGGTGGCAAAAGCGATCGCCGCGGCGGAGGTATCCGCGACCTCACCCTGTTCGATCGTCCGGGAGGACGAGTTCGACGTGCGCGGCGGCGTGCTCACGCGCTGCCTCTACCTGACAGAGGAGCCCGTCATTCCCGCCGGCGTAACGGCCATCGGACCCGACGCCTTCGCCGGGACGGCCATCGTCTCGGTCGGGATTCCCGAGGGCGTAACCCTGATCGGCAGCGGCGCATTCCGCGGCTGCGCGGCGCTGTGCGCCGTCCGGCTGCCCGATACGCTCGCGGAGATCGGCGAGAGCGCGTTCTGCGGCTGCGCGGCGCTCGAGAGCATCGAGATGCCTGCTGTCCGCGTCATCCATCAGGGCGCGTTCACAAACTGTATCTCACTCAAAAAACTGGACCTGCCCGAGAGTCTCCGGCGCCTGGGCGTCTGCTCGGCGGAGCTCGCCCCGACCGAGCGCGCGGCCACGGGCGAGAGCATCGCTTTCGGCTGCTCGGCCCTGACCGAAGTGATGGTGCACGGCGATCCGGACGGGATCGACGGACTTTTTGTCAGCCGATTTACGGGAAGCTTCGCCCGGCGCGGCATCTTCGCCTTCGCCGGCGCGTCGCCCGGGCTGACCGTCTTTTTCCTCGCGGATCCGGCTCGCAGGCCGGTGCTCCCCTGCCGCAGAAAGGGCTGCTACATCGCCACCGCAGTCTACGGGTCCTACGACTGCCCGGAGGTCTGGACGCTGCGCCGCTTCCGCGACGGGACGCTCGCGCAGAGCGCCGCCGGACGGGCGTTCATCCGGTGCTACTACGCGCTCAGCCCCTGGCTGGTGCGCCGCTTCGGCGGCAGCCGGGCGGTGCGGGCCGCTTGGCGCCTGCCGCTCGACTTCCTGGTGAAGCATCTCCGCCGCCGCGGCGTGTCCGGCACGCCCTATGAGGACGACTGAGCGGGGAACGGCGGCCGGGCCTCCGTACAGTGGCTTCGCTGCGGGGACTTATGCGTACTTTCAAAGTAGCCCGATCCATCGAGACCGGTTACAGATAAGTTGTACAATTATGTCGATTGTTTTCTAATGTAACTCAATGTTTTGCACAAAAGCGGGGTTGACAAGTGTCTACCCGTCTGGTACGCTTACGGTAGACATTTGACTACCATACAGGGGATGAGCACCACGGAAGAGAATATCGTCCTTTCGCCGGGCGAATGGAAGCTGATAAACCTGCTCTGGGCGCATTCGCCGCGCACGATCACGCAGATGGTGCGCGCGCTGACGGACGACACGGGCTGGAGCAAGTACACGGTCATCAAAATGCTCCAGCGTATGGAAGAGAAGGGCGCCGTGCGCCACGAGGAGGGCGGGCCCGCCAAAGCCTTTTTCCCCGTTCTCGCGCAGCAGGCCGCGGAGCTGACCGAAACGGAGGCTTTTCTCGACCGGGTCTACGGCGGCTCGCTTGGCCTGATGATGAGCGTGATGGTGCGCGGCGGGCAGCTCTCGCGCTCAGAGCTCAACGAGATCTATCTTCTTCTGCGCGAGACGGAAGAGGAAAAGCCCGGCTGAGCGCGGCCGGAAAAGTCCGCTTCGGCTCCGCAGAGTACAGCGGGGGCACTGTCATGGCGGCAGTGTCTCCGTTTTTCTCACTCCTGGGTTGCGGCTTCGCTCTCGTCGTTTCGAAAGCGGAGCATAAATCTGACGGCTTTCCCGCCGAACCTGTCGTGACCGGGCTGGCGGCCGTTCTTTATCGCCCACAGGACGTACTTGAAACCAATGCAGCGCGGCGGAATATGTCCGAGATCGGAGACCGCCCGGAGATCCTTGAGGCCGCGGTAATGCGAAAAAAGGCAGGGACCCCCATTCGGAACCGCGCGCCGGGGCCGCCGGTCATGATCGCGCCGGGCCGCCGATGCTGCTGCCCGGGCCCACGCGCATGGCCGTCGAAAGGAAGAGGAGCGCCATCGGCGAAATACCGGTCCTGACTGAGCGCTTGTGCGCAAGGATGCGGATACCCTGCTTAAAATGCACGACCTGAAGGAAGCCCGGCAAGATCGGGAAGGAAATGCCCGTGCCGTTCGGCTATGGTTTCATGATAGCTTCACTTTTTGCAATCTGCAACAAAAAGCATGTCATTTTCATTGCAGATAATGCTCTTTCGAAAGGCTGATGCCGCAAAGCAAAAAACCGGCGCACCCTCGGGTGCGCCGGTTAAAATCTTTCAGTAAAAAGAGCGGAGCACGCGGAGCTCCAGCCCCTCCACCAGCGCATGGAGCGCGCTTTCGGAGGCGGTGCCCGACGCGGCCAAAGCGGCGTCGGCGGAGGAGAGCGTGGTGGTCTTCTCCGGCGCGGCGGTCTCGGCCGGCTGCGACGCGGAGGCGGTCTTGGCCAGCTCCAGCTGCAGCTCGGAGGCAGTCTCGGTCTGGACGGCAGCCGGTGTGGGGTTCTCGCTCACACGCACCATCAGGATGACGGCCTGCTCGTTGGTCAGCTTGTTCTTGGGCAGGAAGCTCTTGCCTGTGCCGCTCATCAGGCCGCAGGAGGTCATGCCGGCCACGGCGTCGGCGGCCCAGAAGGAGATGCTGGACGCGTCCGTATAGGCGGTGAGCGCGGTGCCGACAGGTTTGGGCGCGGTGCCTATGCGGCTCAAAAGCCGGGTGAGGATGACGGCGGCCTCCTCGCGGGAGACGGCGGCGTCGGCGCTGCTCGCGCTGGAGACGAAGCCGAGTGCCGCGGCCTGCGCGCAGGCGGTGTCGCCCTCGGCGGTGAAGCCGTAGGACGCGGCCACGTTGACGGCCATGCGGCAGAAAGCCTCACGGGAGACGGCCTCCTGATAAAAGCCGGTGAGATTGGCGATGCCGGCGCTGACGGCCTTGGCGAGATAATCCGTTGCCCAGGTGCTGGCCGTTTCGTCGGAGCCGTTGATGACCTTGGGCGTGCCGGTCTTCGCCTTTAGGGTATAGAAGACGTAGCAGTCGTTCGGGAAGGGAATGCGGCGGTTGACGCCCGCCTGGCCGTTCCAGCCCCAGTTCTGCTCGAAGCAGGTGACGGTATCGGCGTCGGCAGACTTGACGATGGCCCAGTGGTTATAGTCCTTGCCGCGCGCGGCGGCCGCGCCGTACATGATGTCGCCGGTTTTGGGCGTATCGGTCTGCTCGAAGTAATAGTTGTCGTTGTTCTTGACGCTCACGCCGCTGTCGTCGCAGCTGATGTCGATGCCGTAGACCTCTTTATAGTAACGGACGAGCAGCTCCACGCAGTAGATCGTCGGGCCGTCCTGATTATAGAGCGCGTCCACGCCGTTAAGCGTGTCGGCGACAAAGCCCTCGCCGACAATGGGGACATATGTAATATCGAGTATGGTTTCCGCGGCGGATGCCGGGAGGCTCACGCCAAGCAGAATCACAGCGCAGCAGAGCAGCGCAAGGACCTTCCGAAAGGGGTGTCTTTGGGTCAAAATGCGTCAGTCCCTTCTGGTTTCATTGGGTATGATTGTAACGTTTTGTTACCAAAATGTCAAGGAATGCCGGGCAAATTCGTGACTGTTTACAAAATGGCCATATTTAATTTGACGACGAAGGTTTCCCTTTTGCGGGAATCTGTTGTATACTGAGGAAAACCGAACGCGAAAAAGCAGGACGGAGGGTCCCGATTTGGAGGACTTTTTTCACATCACGCTGGATAAAACCGCACTGAACTCGATCAGCGCGCTGGGCCTCGCCCATCTGGGGGACGCCGTGTTCGAGGTCATGGTGCGCGCGCAGCTGTGCGCGGAGGGCCGTCTCACCAACGACCGGCTCCACCGCGAGACGGTGCGCCTGGTCTGCGCGCCCGCGCAGGCCGCCCGCGCCGACCGGATGCTGCCGCTGCTGACCGAAGACGAGCTTGCCTGCTACAAGCGCGGGCGCAACGCCCACCTGCGCGGCATCCCGCAGCACGCCACGCACGAGCAGTACGCAAAGGCCACCGGCCTTGAGGCGCTGTTTGGCCAGCTCTACCTGAAGAGCCGGCTTGACCGGCTCAACGAGCTCTTTGCGAAGACGATGGAGGAAGATCATGCCGTTTGACGCCGTATTTTTGTCCGCGGTGGCCGCCGAGCTGCGTGAAAGCGTAGTCGGCTGCCGCGTCGACCGCGTCCATCAGCCCGCGCGGGACACGATTCTTTTGCAGCTGCGCGGACGGGACGGCGTGCGCCGCCTGCTGCTCAGCGCCAGCCCGAATCACCCGCGCGTCCACCTGACCGGCGAACCGACGGAGAATCCAGCGCAGCCGCCGATGTTCTGCATGCTGCTGCGCAAGCATCTGGTCGGCGCGCGCGTCGCGGAGATCACACAGCCGCCGATGGAGCGCCTGCTCGACATCACGCTCGACTGCGCCGATGAGATGGGCGAGCCGGTGCGCCGGCACCTGATCGCCGAGATCATGGGCCGCAGCGCGAACCTCATCCTGCTCGGCCCCGACGGGCGCATCACCGACTGCCTGCGCCGCGTGGACTTTGAGATGTCCGAGAAACGGCAGGTGCTTCCGGGCCTCTTCTACCATCTGCCCCCCCCGATGGAGCGCGAAAACCCGCTCGGCTGCTCCGAGGAGCGCCTCTCGGAGCTCCTGGCCGCCGTGACGGGACAGAAACGGCTCGACGCATGGCTGCTCGACACGTTCGCGGGCCTTTCGCCGCTGATCTGCCGCGAGCTGAGCTTCGCCTTCTCGGGCGAGACGGACTGCGACCTCTCCGTCCTCTCCCCCGGCCGCCGTGCCGCGCTGCCGGGTTTCCTCGCGGGTGAATTTCAGAAGCTCGCCGGGCCGTTCCGGCCCACGCTCTTCTTGCAGGACGGGCAGCCGAAGGACTTCTCCTACCGCCCCGTGCGCCAGTACGGCGCGCTGTGGGAGGAGAAGGAGTACCCAGACTTCGGCAGCCTGCTCGACGCGTTCTACGCCCAGCGCGACCGCTCCGAGCAGATGCGCCAGCGGACGCAGGCCATCCACAAAACCGTGCAGAACCTCTGCGCGCGTACGGAGCGCAAGCTCGCCGTGCAGCGCAAGGAGCTCGGGGAAACTTACGGCCGCGAGCGGCTGCGCCGCCTGGGCGACATCGTGACCGCCAACCTCTACCAGATGACGCGCGGCCAGGCCCGGCTGACAGCCGTGGACTTCTACGACCCCGAGATGCGCGAGATCGACATTCCTCTCTCGCCGCAGCTCTCGCCGCAGCAGAACGCGGCCAGATATTACAAGGAATACACCAAGCGCAAAAACGCGGAGAAAATGCTCACCGGCCTCATCGCGTCGGGCGGGCAGGAGCTCGAGTATCTGCGCAGCATCCTCGACGAGCTCGCCCGCGCGGAGACGGAGAAGGACATCCTCGATATCCGCGCCGAGCTGACCGAGGGCGGCTACCTGCGCGAGACCGACCGGAAAAAGCGCATGAAGCTGCCCCCCTCGCGCCCGATGGAGTTCCGCTCGAGCGAGGGCGTGCCGATCTACGTCGGCCGTAACAACCGCCAGAACGACCAGCTCACGCTCAGGACCGCGCAGAAGAACGACCTCTGGCTCCACACGCAGAAGATCCATGGCAGCCACGTCATCGTCGCGTGCGGCGGCAGCGCGCCGGGCGAGCGGACGCTCGCCGAGGCCGCCATACTCGCGGCGTATTACTCCCAGGCCCGCGAGGGGCAGAACGTACCCGTGGACTGCGCGCCCGTGCGCAACGTGAAAAAGCCTGCCGGCGCGAAACCCGGCATGGTGATCTACGACCGCTACACCACCTCCTATGCCACGCCCGACCCCGCCCTCTGCGAGCGGCTTCGCGTGAAATAGCGCCGTTTTTTCAAAGCCCGCGCCCAAAAATGGGGCGCGGGCTTTCTTCGACCGGATGCACGCGACTTTTTGCCGTGCTTTTACTATGCTGAAAGCGATTTACGGCGAAAGGAGGCGGCGGGGCCAATGGGGAAGGTAAGCCCCGGGTCGGGAGCGGAAAAGGTAATATGCGGCACGGGGGCCGCGGTGATGCTCGCGCTCGCGCTGCTGGCGGGGGCGCTGAGCCTGGCCTTTTCCCCGGCGCTGGCCATGCGGAAATTCTGCGCGGCCATGGATCGGGCGGACTTTGCCGCCCTGCGGGAGACGGCCCGCCCGGCTGACGGCGGGGCTGCCTTCACCGAGCGTGCCGCGCAGCCGCTTTTCCGTCTCTGGCGGGAAGATGCGGCCTTCCGAACCGCCGTGCGGTCGGAGCTGGCCGCGCAGGCGGCGCGGCTCCGGCGGGGTGAGACGCCCATGCGCGGAAACGCCGTGCAGCTGGCGGCAAAGCGGGCGTTCCTGCACACAAACTACACGGTGGAGCTCACCTGCGGCCGGGCGGCGCTCTCCACCAACCTCCCGGGGGCCGTCCTGCTGCTCGACGCGGGGCTCCCGCCCGGGAGGGAGAGCGCGGCGGGGCCGGACGCGTGCTTCGGGCCGCTGCTGCCGGGCGTCTACCGCGCGGCCGTCCGCGCGGCGGGAGACGACACGTTCGAGCTCTCCTCGCGCGTGACCGTGCTCGGCGGGGCGGCGGCGCGGATCCGGCTGGACGCGGCCTGTGTGTTCCCGACGCTCTTCAACGCGGGTGACACGCCCGCCGACGTCCTCGTGAACGGCGCGGAGACGGCGCGCCTTTCGGGCGGGGCCGAGCTGCGGCTCGGGCCGCTGCGGCCGGAGACGCTTGTTGCCGTGCGCTCGTCCGGCGGAGGGGTGAAATCCGCCCGGGCGGACAGCGGCGGCTTTACCTTCTCCTTCACGCGCTGCCGCGTGACGGTTGTGAACGACTACGCCACGCCCCTGACCGCCTCCGGGCCGGAGGGCGAAACGACCGTCCCGGCCCAGTCCTCCGCGGAGTTGGAGGCGCCGTACGGCGCGGTGCTGACCGTCCGCCTGTGCGGCGGGGACGAGATCGCGCCGTATGTGTGCGTGTGCACGCACAGGAGCGAGTACCTGCGTCCGGCCTTCCGCCTGCGCGCGGCGGCGGAGGATGCGGCGGCGCGCGCCGCGCGGGACTACGTCTCGGCCTGCTTCGCGGCATTCAACCGATGCGACGCGGACGCGCTCGCGCGGCTGCCGCGCACGGAGCTCTCGTCCTACCTGCGCACCGCCGCCGCCGCCCGGCGCCGAAACCTGACCGAGGGCGGCGCGATGCGGATGACCTATGTGCTCACCTCCGTGACGCCGGGCACGGAGACGCTTGCCGCGCCGTGCGGCGCACCGGAGGCGACGGGCTGGTATCAGCTTGCGTATGTCTGCCGCTTCTCCTCCGGGGAAAGCCGCAGCGCCGACCGGCTGTGCCGCTTCACGCTCCGCCCGTCCGACGGCGCGTGGACCGTTGTGTCCGATCCCGCATAAAAAGAGCCCGTCCGGCGTACCGGACGGGCTCTTTGCGGATTCAGGCGTTCTTCGGGGAGCCGCCGCGCGGACATACGCGGCGCTGCCCCGCGGCAGCCGACATGGCTCACCTGCGGAAAGACGGGCGCGGCCTTGCAGGCGGATCCGGCCTAGCCGCGGGGGCCGGCCGGCCCGCCGTCCGGAGCCAGCAGGCCCTCCTCCAGAAAGCGGCGGTAGAGGACGTGCGGCGTAATCGGAATTTCATCGATCGCCACGCCGGTGGCGTGGTAGACGGCGTTGCGGATGGCGGGCGCGCCGGAGCACGCGGGCGGCTCCCCCAGCGACCGGTTTCCGAAGCCGCCGGTCGGTTCCTGATTCTGCACAAAATCCGCTTCGAGATCCGGGTAGTCCATCGCGGTGAGAAGTTTGTAATCCAAAAAGTTGTTGTTGAGTACCCTGCCCGTCTTTTCGTCGAACAGGAGCTGCTCGGAGAGGCCGTAGCCTGCGGCCATGCTCATGCCGCCGTGCACCTGCGCCTCGGCGAGCTGCGGATTGATGAGACGGCCCGCGTCGTGCACGTTGAGCATGTGCAGCAGCTTCACGCGGCACATGGGGATGTCCACCTCCACCTCGGCAAAGGTACAGCCGAAAGTAAAGGCGTTGCTCTTCACGTCTGCGGTGCACTCGGCACTCAGGTGCTCCGAGCGCGTGCGGTTGTAAAGGGCAGTCGTGGCGAGCTCTCCGAGCGTCAGCAGCGCCTCGCCGTCGGAGCGGCGGACGATCTTCCCGTCGCGCAGGTCGAGCTCCTGCTCCGCCCGGCCTGTCTGCTCACAGGCGCAGCGGAAGATCTTCGCGCGGAGCAGGTCGGCCGTCTGCGGGATGGAGAAGCTCGCGATGTAGGTCTGGCGCGAGGCGTAGGCGCCCAGGCCGAAGGGCGTGACGTCCGTATCCTGCGTGGTGACGATATGCACGTCCCGCATCGGGACGCCCAGCGCGTCGGCAGTCATCTGGGTAAAGGCGGTGTCGGCGCCCTGGCCGATCTCCGTCTCGCCGAGCTGGAGCTGCACGGAGCCGTCCTGGTTGAGCGCCATGCGGCAGGACGATGTCTCCACCGAGGAGGGCCAGACGCCCGCCGTATACCAGAAGATCGCCATGCCCACGCCGCGGCGCACCGGGCCGGTCTGGCGCTCGTATGCCTTTTTCTTCTCGGCCCAGCCGAAGCGGGCCATCCCCTTGTCGATGCACTCGTTCAGGCTGTCGAACCGGTTGACGTTTTTTGTGTAGCCGTCCACAAAACCCACGGGCATCATGTTTTTCCGCCGCAGCGCCACGCTGTCCATGCCCAGGCGCGCGGCGATGGTCTCCATCTGGGACTCCGTGGCGAACATGATCTGCGGGAAGCCGTAGCCGCGCATCGCGCCGCCCACAGGCGTGTTGGTGTAGGCGGTGTAGCCCGCCGCTTTGGCCGCGTCGCAGGAATAGACGTTCAGGAACGCGCCGAGGGCGTTTTCCATGATCGCGTGGCCGTGGGACGTGTAGCCGCCCTGGCGCGACCATGCCTCCATCCACCGCGCGGCAACGGTGCCGTCCGGCCGGACGTGGGTGACGAGATGCATGTCGAAGGCGTGGCGGACGCGGTTGGAGACGAAAGTCTCCTCGCGCGAGCAGTCGAGCTTGACCGCGCGCCCGCCCACCTGCGTGCACAGCCATGCGCACAGCGGCTCGTAGAGCGCGTCCTGCTTGTTGCCGAAGCCGCCCCCGATATAAGGCTTGATGAGACGCACGCGCCCCCAGGGGAGGCCGAGCGCCTGGCCGACGATGCGGCGAACGATGTGCGGGATCTGCGTGGAAGAGCAGACGGCGATCTTGTCCCCCTCCGCCCAGGCGTAGCAGATGTGGTTCTCCAGATGGCAGTGCTGCACGGTGGGCGTGTGATACCAGTCGTCAAAGCGCAAAAGGCCGGGCTCGGCGGTGACTTTTTCGTAGTCGCCGAAGCCGGAGTGCGTCTCGCCGCAGAGATTTCCCGGCTTGTCGTCAAAGAGCTGCGCCGCGCCGGGCTTCAGGGCCTCGCGCGAGTCGAGGCAGAAGGGCAGCTCGTCGTACTCCACGCGGAGCGCGGCCACCGCCTGCGCGGCGCTGATCGGGTCCTCGGCGACGACAGCCGCCACGTCGTCGCCGTAATAGCGCACATGGCGGTTGAGCAGATGCCTGTCCATATCCGTGTGGTTGGCCGGGTCGAGCGACCACGGATGCCCCGGCGTGCAGAACGGAAGGTCCGGCACGTCGAAGCAGGTGAGGATCTTCACGACCCCCGGGAGCTTTTCGGCCTCGCTCGTATCCACCTTCCGGACGATGCCGTGTGCGACGGTCGCGTGCAGGATCTTCGCCACATAGGCGTCCGCGGGGCAGAGATCGTCCGTAAATTTGGCGCGCCCGGTCGCCTTGTCGTAGGCGTCCACACGCGTGGCGTTTGTTCCGACTACCATGGCGATCCCCCTTTCCATTGCGTACCCATCCTCCGATGGGGTTCTCACTCAGGCAAAGCCCGCCGCGCGGCAGAGCCGCGCGGCGGGCTGCCGGTTCAGCTCACGTTCAGACTTTGCCGGACATGAAGTCCACCAGCCAGTCCATGCTGCGGATGTCCTCGGAGGGGAGGTCTTTGTCCGCGGTGCCGTGGGTCTTGCCGGTGTTGTCCTTGATCGCGCCGTAGAACACCTTCACGTCGCCGCTCTTGAGCTTCTCAAAGAGGGCGTCGCAGTCCTTGGCGATATCGTCGGAGACGAGGTCCTTATTGTAGGCGGTGATGCCGCCGCAGCCCTTGTCCAGGCCGAAGAACAGGTCCTCGCCCTTGGTAAGCGTGCCGTCGATGAAGCTCTGCACCATGTAGAGGTACAGCGGGCCCCAGTTCCACTTGAACGAGCACAGAACGGACTTGGGCGCGTAGTCGTGCATATCGTCGGAGAAGCCGACGGAGTAGATTCCGCGCTCCTGACTGGCCTGCACGACCGCCGGAGAGCTGACCTGCATGCCCAGCGCCTTCGCGCCGGAGTCGATGAGGGCGAGAGCGGCTTCCTTCTCGGCGGTGACGTCATACCAGCTATTGGTGAAGACGGCCTGCATCTTGACGTCGGAGTTGGCATACTTCGCGCCCAGGGCGAAAGCGTTGGCCGCGCGGATGACGGTGGGCATCGGGTTCGTGCCGACGTAGCCGAGGAAGTTGCCCTTGCTCACGCGCTCGGCAAGGTAGCCGGTGAGGAACACGGCCTCATAGTCGCGCACGTCGTACACGCCGAGGTTGTCGCCGTAGGTCGTGCTCTGGTTGTGGAAGAACAGCACATTGGGGTACTTCTTCGCGGCTTCCTGCGTCGCCTGCATGAAGCCGTAGGACGTGGTAAAGATCAGGTTGCAGCCCTCGTTGACGAGCTCGTCGATGACGGTGCCGCAGTCGGGGCCGGAGTCGGCGACGTCTTCCACCCAGACGACGTCGAGATCGGGCATTTTTTCCTTGAGGTAGTCGATGCCCTCCTTATGCGCGCGGGTCCACGCCATGGTCTCCGCCGTGCCCGTGTTGACGACGCCGACCTTGCACTTGCGTTCGCCCGCGGCAGTGGTCGCGGCCGAACCGGCGGCGGTGGTCGCAGCGGAGCCGGCGGCGGTAGTCTCCGCGGTCTCGGCCTTGCCCGAGCTGCAGCCGGCCAGGCACGCGATGGCCAGAGCCAGGGTCAGCAGCAGGGCGAGGATGCGCATTTCATTTTTCTTCATGGATAATCCCCCTTTATATTTTCACCCGCGCGCCCGCGTCAGAAGAGCGCGCAGATAAATTCACCTGGACTCCCGGTCGTACGGCTGGCCGAGCGCCTTGGGCGCGAGTGACTTCCGCCTGCCGCGGAAATTGCCGGTGGCAAAGATCAGCACAAGAATGGTGCACAGATACGGCAGCATGTTGAGGAACTGGGACGGGACCGCCGCGCCGGCCACCTGCATCCGCAGCGCCAGCACGTTGATGCCGCCGAACAGGAATGCGCCCACCGCCACCAGCAGCGGGTTCCACATGGAGAAGATGACGAGCGCGAGAGCGATCCAGCCCTTTCCGGAGGTCATCTTGTCCGCCCAGAGCGGGGTGTAGGCGAGAGTGAGGTAGGCGCCGCCGAGCGCGGCGAGGACGCTGCCCAGGCAGGTGTAGAGATACCTGAGATTCACCACGCTGATGCCCAGCACGTCCGCCGTGCTCGGATTCTCGCCCAGCGAGCGCAGGATCAGGCCGCCCTTGGTCTTATAAATATAGAACCACGAGGCAAACACGAGGACATACATGAAATAGACCATCACGTCCTGATGGAAAAGGACCGGACCGAGGACGGGGATCTTTGAAAGAAGCGGGATCGAAACCGGCTTGAACACCAGCGAGGAGGCCACGCCGCTCACGGATTTGCCGATGTAGCCGCTCAGACCGGTGCCGAAGAGGGTGATCGAAAGGCCGCAGACCGTCTGATCGGCTTGGAGCGTAACGACGAGAAAGCTGAACAGCAGACCCATGAGAAGACCCGCGCCGACCGCGCAGAGCACGGCGACGGTCAGCGAGCCGGTCTTGACCACGGCGACATAGCCGCTCACCGCGCCCATGAGCATGACGCCCTCGAGGCCGAGGTTCATCACGCCGCCGCGCTGGTCGAATACCTCGCCGACGGCAGCGAGCAGAATGGGCATGGAGGCAATGATGGCGCTGCTCAGGAAGGAGACAAGTTCACTCGCCGACATGGACGGCCGCCTCCTTTCCCGCCCGGTTGGGCACGATCTTGTAGCGGGTCAGGAATTCCCCGCCGAGGACAAACAGAAGGATGGAGCCCTGCAGCATCGTGACGATCTGCACGGGCAGGCCGACGAGCTGCATGCTGTATCCGCCGGCCTGCAGGCCGCCGAACAGGAATGACACCAGCAGCACCACGAGCGGATTGAACTTGCTCAGGTAGGCGATGATGATGGCGGTATAGCCGCTGTCGTTGGAGATGCCGGATTTGAGAATGCCCACCGTGCCGGACACCTCGCACGCGCCGGCAAGTCCCGCGAGGCCGCCGCTGATGAGCATGGTGAGGAGCATGTTGCGCCGGATGTTCATGCCGGCGTAGCGCGCGGCCTTCGGGCTCTCGCCGATGACGCGGATCTCATAGCCCCAGACCGTCTTTTTGAAGATGAACCAGAGGATGAGTGCCGCGACGATCGCGATGACGATGCCCAGGTGCACTTCGCTGCCGAACAGCTTCGGCAGCCGCGCGTTGTCCGCGAACGGGGCAGAAAAGGGCATATTGTCGCCCTTGGGGTCGCGCCAGGGGCCGTAGACGAAATAGTCCGAGAAAAGCATGGCCACATAGTTGAGCAGGAGCGTCACAATGACCTCGCTCACGCCGAGGTAGACCTTCGGCAGAACGGAGATCAGCGCCCACACGCCGCCCGCGGCGAAGCCCGCGAGCATCATGACCACAAGCATCATCGGCCCGGGAATGTGGCTGAAGAGCGCCACGCCCGACGCCGCCAGGCAGCCGAGCGTCATCTGGCCCTCGGCGCCGATGGTCATCAGGCGCATCTTGAAGGCAACCGCTACGCACAGGCCGCAGAGCATCAGGGGAATGGCCTTGGCGGCGGTGGTGCCCAGGCGGGTGCCCGAGCCGAACGCGCCGCGGAACAGCCTGGCGTAGGCCGCGACGGGGTTGTTGCCCATCGCCAGGATGAGGATGCCGCAGAAGACGAGCGCAAGGAGCACCGAGCACACGCAGATGACGATGCGCAGCGACACGGGAGAATCGTCCCGCTTTTGCAGGCGGAAGGGCTTACGCATCGGCGTTCACCTTCTTTCCGGAATTCGAGCCGACCATCAGATAGCCGACTTCGTCATAGGAGAAATTCTTCCGCTCCACCACGCCGGTGATCTGCCCCTTGAAGAGCACGGCCACGCGGTCGGAGATGGCGAAGAGCTCCTCGAGATCCTCCGAGATGAGGAGCACCGCCACGCCGCTGTCCCGCTGCTCCTCAAGGATGCTGTGCACGGCGTTCGTCGCGCCGATGTCGAGGCCGCGGACAGGGTAGGAGGTGATGAGGAGGCGGGGCGTGCCGCTGATTTCGCGGGCGAGCAGCAGCTTCTGCTGGTTGCCGCCGGACATCAGCTTCACCGGCCGGCCGAGGCCGGCGCACTTGATGCCGTACTGCTCGACGAGCTCACGGGTGCGCTCGGCCGCCCGGCGTCCCAGCACAAGGCCCCGGCGGCTGAACTTCCCGTTCTCGCAGTCGCGCAGCATGATGTTCTCCACCGCGTTGAGGTTTGGCACGAGGCCCATCCCCAGCCGATCCTCCGGCACGAAGGCCACGCCGCGCATCTTGATGCGCTCGGGCGATTCGGCCGTGATGTCCTCACCGGCGAGGGTGACGGTGCCGCCCGTCTTTTTGCGCAGACCCACGATAGCCTCCGCCAGCTCCTTCTGGCCGTTGCCGGCCACGCCGGCGATGCCGAGGATCTCGCCCGAGCACACCTGGAGGTCGAGGCCGCAGAGGGCGGGCAGGCCCTTGTCGCTGTCGGCGCACACGCCGTTCATCTGAAGAACGGCGCCGCCCCGGACGGTTTTTTCGTTGAGCTTGATCTCACCGAGCTCGCGGCCGACCATCCGCTTCGTGAGGAAAGCCTCGTCCGTCTCCGAGCGCAGCAGCGTATCCACGCTTCGCCCGTCGCGCAGCACCGTAACACGGTCGGAATAGGTCATAACTTCATACATTTTATGAGAGATGAACACGATTGCCTTGTTCGCGTCCGCCATTTTGCGCAGGGTGGTGAACAGGCTGTGCGACTCCTGCGGCGTGAGAACGGCCGTCGGCTCGTCCAGAATCAGAAGCTCCGCGCCGCGGAACAGCAGCTTGATGATCTCCACGCGCTGCTGCTCGCCGATGGAGAGCTGCCAGATCTTCGCGCGGGGATCGACCTCCAGCCCGAACTTGTCCGAGCAGGCGGCGACGCGGCGGTGCATCTCTTCGAGGTTCAGGATACTGCGGCATTCTTTCGAGCCCAGGTACACGTTTTCCGAGACCGTCAGCGGCTCCACCAGCCGGAAGTGCTGGTGGACCATGCCGATGCCGAGATGCACGGCGCTCTTCGGCCCTTTGAGCGCGCAGCGCTCCCCTTTGTACAGGATCTCTCCGGAATCCGGCTTGTAAATGCCGGTGAGAATGTTCATCAGCGTACTTTTTCCGGCGCCGTTCTCGCCCAGCAGCGCATGGATCTCGCCCGGATAGATGGCGAAGTTCACATCGTCGTTGGCCTTGACGCCGGGAAACGCCTTGCTGATATGGCGCATTTCCAGAATCGGTTCCTTCATGCAGGCAATCCCCCTTGTCGGCCCGTCCCGCGCTTCCACAGGCGCGCGGCGCGGCCGTCTTTCATAAAAATGGATATTTACTCAGTTGCCCGTCCGTGCTTGCCGCTGCCCCACCCCCTTATGAGCCTAAATATAAATCAGTAATACTTATAACTTTTTTGGTGCTTTTTTTCAATATGACCACTTGTTAGTATTATAAATTCATACTTTTCGTTTGTAAAGAGGAAAGAATGCCGTCTCTTAGACAAAACAGGAAATCAGTCTTACCGAATTTCGGTCAAATTGCTTCAATAGTTCGGTACATTTGGAATTATCAAAGAATTCATTGACTTTGCCCGCCGCGCTATACTATAATGCAGACGTGGAGTCCCGCCGGGCTGCCGAGCTCGGCATTGTGCTGAATCAAAATACATAAGGGGGATTTTTTGCATGGATCAGTTTTACGAGGAACTGCTGGATTGCATGATGGACGGCGACGACGAGACCGCCGTCAACATCACCCGCGCGCAGATCGGAGGGGGCCGCGACCCGATGGACATTGTCCAGAGCTGCCTCATCCCGATTCTCGACGACATCGGAGACAAGTTCTCCCGGCTGGAGATTTTCCTGCCGGATCTCATCATGGCCGCAGACGTGGCCAAGGCCGTAAAGGATGAGATCCGCACTCACCTGCTCAGCGGCGCCGACGGTGCCGAGAGCGAGGGCAAGGTCGTCATCGGCACCGTCCAGGGCGACGTGCACGACATTGGCAAGAACATCGTCGCCACCCTGCTGGAGGTCAACGGCTTCGAGGTTATCGACCTCGGCAACGACGTCGCTCCCTACTCCTTTATTGAAACCGCCAAGCGCGAGAATGTGGATATCATCGCGCTCTCTTCCCTGCTCACCACCTCCATGCCCTATATGGCGGACGTGCTCAAGAACCTCAACGGTCTGGGCCTGCGGGACAAATACCGTGTCATCGTCGGCGGCGGCCCCGTCTCCGCGGAGTGGGCCAAAGCCATCGGCGCGGACGGCTACAGCAACGACGCCAACGAGGCCGTCGAGCTGTGCCGCAGGATCATGGCGGAAAGGAAGGCGGGCTGATTATGAAATCACATACCAGGCTTCTCGACGTACTTGACCGCATGGACAACGGCCCCGTGATGGAGGAGAAGGACTTTGACAAGCTGATCTCCAAGACTGTCCGCGGCCTGCTGAAAAAATATGACCTGAAATACGACCGCGAGACCGCCATCGTCACCGACGACGACCTCGCCGACCGTTTCTTTGAGGCCGGCCTCGAGCTGGCCGCCACCACCGGCGTCTACTGCACCGACACCCACACTCAGATGCTCTTCTCGAAGGACGAGATCCTACAGGCGCTCCGCTGGGCGCCCGATCAGGTGACGGTCGGCTCCGGCCTCGACCAGTGCACCATCGTCACCCGCCGGCCCGAGGAAAACGTCGTCCCGAAGATCGTCGGCGGCGGCTTCGGCGCCCCGATCCCCGAGGAGTGGTTCTCCGCCGTCATGGAGAGCTACGCCAGGGAGCCCGTCATCGATTCCATCGTGGGCTGCAACTTCTTCACCACGCACGGCCGCACCCCAAAGACCCGCAGCCCGTGGGAAGTTCTGCTCGCCTGGCGCGAGGTGGAGCTTATCAAATCCGCCGCGCAGCGCGCCGGCCGCCCCGGCATCGGCGTGGGCGTGGTGGAGAACGCCGTCTCCGAGATCGGCGAGCTCTCCGGCTCGTCCTACGGCGGCTTCCCCCAGTGCGACTGGCACCACACCTGCTTCGTCTCCGAGCTGAAGACGAACTACGGCCTGCTCATCAAGGTCGCGCACCTCGTCAAGACCGGCTGCATCATCCACAGCTTCTATAACCCGATCCTCGGCGGCTACGCCGGCGGCGCCGAGGGCGTGGCCGTGTGCGCCGTGGCGGGCATCATCATGGAGTGCGTGGTCAATATGGCCACCACCTTCTCCATCTGCCCCACCCACCCGTTCTACAACTGCGACACCGCCCCCGAGCTTATCTGGGCGGTCAGCGCGGCGCAGCAGGCCGTCAACCGCAACACCCACCTGCTCACCACCGTCATGACCTCGCCCGTCTCCGGCCCGATGACCGAGACGCTCCTCTACGAGTGTGCCGCGATGGCTACCACCGCCACCGTCTCCGGCACGGCCCGCATCGACGGCGTCCGTTCGGCGGTCGGCGTGGAGATTCTGCACGTCACCGGTCTCGAGGCCCGCTTCAACGGCGAAATCGCCCACGCGGCCACGGGCCTGTCCCGCAAAGACGCCAACGAGATGATTAAAGAGTTCGAGAAGCGCTACGTTCCCGTACTGGACAAAAAGCCCATCGGCAAGAGCTTCCTCGAAGCCTACGATCCGATCAAAGTCCAGCCCACGCAGGAGTGGCTCGACATCTACGGCAAGGTCAAGACGGAGGTCGAACGCATCGGCCTGAAAATGAAATACTGAGGCTCGGAACGCTGAGCAGGCGCCGCCGCCCGCGGCGCCTGCTTTCCTTTCCGGCCGAAAACGGAGGTAATCTCATGAAGCGGCTTCTTGTGAAAAATATCCGCACCCTCGTTACCTGCGACGCGCAGGACCGCGTCTTCGAATCCGTCAACCTCTACTGCGAGGACGGGCTCATCCGCTCCATCGGCCCGGCGTGCCCCGACGCGGACGAGGTGATCGACGGGACGGGCATGCTCTGCTACCCCGGCCTCGTCAACACGCACCATCACCTCTACCAGGTCTTCTCCCGAAACCTGCCGCAGGTGCAGAACATGGAGCTCTTCGACTGGCTCGTGACGCTCTATGAGATCTGGAAGGGCCTCAACGAGGACACCATCCGCCTCTCCTCGATGGTCGGCATCGGCGAGCTGATGAAAAACGGCTGCACCACCGTTTTCGACCACCACTACGTCTTCCCGAAGAACGCCGGCGACCTGATCGGCGCCCAGGCCGAGGCCGCCTCCACGCTCGGCGCGCGGATGCACTTCTCGCGCGGCAGCATGGACCTCTCCAAAAAGGACGGCGGCCTGCCGCCCGACTCGGTCGTGCAGACCGTGGACGAGATCCTGCGTGACAGCGTCGATCTCATTCAAAAATATCAGGATAACTCCTTCCAGTCCATGCGCCGCATCGCCCTCGCGCCCTGCTCGCCCTTCTCCGTCTCGGCCGACCTGCTGCGCGAGAGCGCGAAGCTCGCGCGCGAGTATCACGTCCGCCTCCATACCCACCTGTGCGAGACGAAGGACGAGGAGAACTACACCCTCGCCACGGTCGGCCTGCGGCCCCTGGCGTACATGGAGACGCTCGGCTGGGTCGGCCCGGACGTGTGGTACGCCCACGGCATCCACTTCAACGACGAGGAGCTCCGCGTCCTCGCCCGGACCGGCACCGGCGTGTGCCACTGCCCAATCTCCAACATGAAGCTCGCCTCCGGCATCGCCCGCATCCCCGAAATGCTCGCGATGGGCATTCCCGTCGGCCTCGGCGTGGACGGCTCGGCCTCCAACGACGGCTCGAACCTCCTCGAGGAGCTGCGCGTGAGCTACCTGCTCCACCGCCTGAACTCGAGCAAAAAGGCCCCCTCCGGCTATGACCTCCTCAAGGTCGCCACGATGGGCAGCGCCCGGCTGCTCGGCCGCGAGAAGGAGATCGGCTCGCTGGAGCCCGGCAAATGCGCGGACTTTTTCCTGGTGCGCGCCGACCGGCTTGAGCTTGTGGGCGCGTGCTACGATCCGAAATCCGTCCTCGCCACCGTCGGCCTCAAGGGCGCGGTGGACTGCACCGTGGTCAACGGCCGCGTGACCGTGCGCGGCGGCCGCCTCACCGGCGCGGATGAGGAGGAGCTCGCGCGCGAGGCGAACCGCGAGGTCGCCCGTTATCTGGGCATGTAAGTTTTTTTATAAAATAATACCGTCCCGGGCGCGGCCGGGGCTCCCGCGGGAGCCTCCGGCGGCCCGGGACGGCGCTGTACCGGGGCGGCGCGGCCGTTTGCGCGGCGTCCCGCCCGGAGGTTTATCTTGGAACAGGGAATCGATCTTATTCTGATCGGCGGTTTTCTCGGCGCCGGCAAGACCACCTTCCTGCGGCGGCTGCTCGGAGAAATGCAGGGACGCCGCCTCGGCGTGCTCGTCAACGAGTTCGGCGCGGTCGGCGTGGACGGCGAGCTGCTGCGCGGGCGCGGCGCGGAGCTGGTGGAGCTGAGCAACGGCTCGATCTTCTGCTCCTGCCTGAAGCAGGACTTCGTCGCCGCGCTGCGGCGCTTCTCCGAGACGGACATCGACGCGCTCGTGATCGAAAACTCGGGCATGGCCGACCCGGGCGGGATGGACGCCATCCTCGCCTCGCTCTCGCCGTACCTGCGCCGTCCATATTTGCCGCGCGGCCTTCTGTGCCTCGCGGATTGCCTGACGCTGCCGGAATACGCCGACGTGCTTCTGCCCGTGCAGCACCAGCTTGAAGAAGCCGCGCTCGTGCTCGTCAACAAGCTCGACCTCGTCTCCCCCGCCCGCGTGCGCGAGGTGCATGGGGCTGTCCGCGCCCATAGCGCCGCGCCCATTTTGGATACGGTCTGCGGCGACGTCCCGGCGGAGGCGCTGGCCGCCCTTTTGTCCGGCGGTACGCCGCGCCGCTGGGCGGTGTGCCTGCTGGAATTCGATGGCGCCGTGCCCATGGACGCGTTCGGCGCGTTCTGCGCGGCCGCGGAGCCGTTTGTCCGGCGCGTCCGGGGCTTTCTGCCGGACGGCGCGGGCGGCTGGCTGACGGCCGACACCGCGTCCGGCCTTCCCGCCGGGCCGACCGGCGAGGCGGCGCCCGACCGGGACGCCGAGCGCGGGCAGCTCGTGCTGCTCGGCCGGGACGAACGCCCGCTCGCGGACAGGGCCGCCCTCGCATGGGAGCGCTGCTGCGGGCGCGCATGCGCCGTGACGGAGGTGTAAGGATGGGCGAATTTGTGATTGCCTGCGAGATGCTCCGCGACGAGCTGACTCTCGCCGCGGAGCGCGCGGGCGTTCAGCCGGAAATTGTCTGGTTGGAAAAAGGCCTTCACGACACGCCCGCGAAGCTCCGCCTCGCCGTGCAGCAGGCCGTGGACGCCGCGGAGGCGGAGCACGATCTGATTCTGCTCGCGCTGACCTGGTGCGGCGGCGGGCTGGACGGTGTGGGCAGCGAACGCGCCGCGCTGGCCGCGCCGCGTTTCGACGACTGCATCCGCCTGCTCCTTTCGCGCGAGGCCGGGCAGACGAACGAAGCCGACTGCCGCAGCCTCTACCTGACGCGCGGTTGGATGGACTCCGACCGCTACCTCCTGCGCGACTTTGAAAAGTACCGCCGCGAATACGGCGAGCGCGGGGCGCGCCGGATCATCCGCGCGATGCTCGCCAACTACCGCTCGCTTCACCTGATCGACACGGGAGCGTACCCCCTCTCGAACTACGTCCCCGCCGCACGGCGCGACGCGGCCTCGCTCGGCCTCGCCTTCGGCGAGCAGCCCGGCACGGTGCGCGTGCTGGAAAAGCTGCTGCGCCGCGAGCTGGACGGGGAATTCTGCGTCTTAAAACCGGGCGAGCGCTTCGCCCAGCGAATGTTCCTGCACCTCCCCTGATCGGCAAAATGAGAGCGCCGCGGCCTGTGGCCGCGGCGCTCTTCTCTATTCCGGCCTGGGGAAGTTCATGGACCGGATGTACCGGGTCTGGAATGATTTACTGGTGGAGAGCTCCACGACCCGCGCCGTCCCGGCGATCCCGTCCGCCTCGGCGATCAGGCTCCGGCTCTGGAGGATGCGCCCCGCGCCCGTGCCCGCCGCATTGCCGAGGGCGACCGTCCTCCCGCACAGCTCCGCGGGGATCAAACCGATCTCCGCGGCCGTGTCCGGGTGCAGGAAGCTGCCGAAGCCTCCGCAGAACACGAGCCGGTCGATCTCCCCGTACGTCAGACCCGCCGCCTCCACGAGGGTGTCCATTCCCGCGCGCACCGCGCCCTTGGCCAGCTGGAGCTCGCGCACATCGCGCTGGGTCAGGCTCACCGGGCCGTCGATAGGGATGACACCGCGCCGCACGCGGCCCCGCCAGTCCGACGCGCCCGCGCGCAGCGCGCAGGCCATCGCATCGATCAATCCCGAGCCGCAGATCGTCCGCGCCGGGCCTCCGCCGATCACGCCGCATTCGTATGCACCGCCGCGCAGCCGCACCGCGCTGACCGCGCCGTCCACCGCGCCCGAGCCGCAGGAGATGCCCGCACCCTCAAACGCCGGACCCGCCGCCGTCGCACAGCAGAGAAGCCGCCCGTCCGTGCGGAGCGCCATCTCCCCGTTCGTCCCCGCGTCCACCAGCAGCAGATTTCCCCGATCGCGCATGATGCCGCTCGCGAGGATGCTGCATGTGATGTCCGCGCCCACATATGCCGAGATACAGCGGGGCAGGTACGCCTCCAGCCCCTCGAAGCCCGGCAGGCGAAGCCGCTCCGTCCCGCCGAACAGCGACGCGGGCCGGAAGGGCGCCTGCGAGAGCGGATATGGGTCGAGCCCCGCAGCGAGGTGCAGCATCGTGGTATTGCCCGTCACACAAAGCCCCCCGACCGCCTCCGGCGCAACGGACGCGCGCGCGCACAGGGCGCGCAGCATATCCGCAAGCTGCCCGCAGATCAGCTCGCGCAGCGTATCGGGCGAATGGGACGCGGCGTACTCGATGCGCGAGAGCACGTCTGCGCCGCAGCGCCCCTGCCGGTTCGTCTCGCCCAGCACCGCCAGCGGCTCGCGCCGCTCCCGCGCAAACAGGTAGCCCACCACGGTGGTCGTGCCAATGTCGAACGCCGCGCCGTAAGCCCCCGCGTAGAGGGGCCGGAGCGGCTCATTCCCGGCGGTAAAATTCTCCGCAATGCGCATACGCTCCGCACCGGGCAGCTCGGCCCGGCAGTCGCCCAGCACGCGCGCGAGACAGGCCAGCCGCGTGCCCTCCGGCGCGCCCTCCAGCAGCCGCCGCTCCTCCTCCTCCGGAACCGAGAGCGCCCCCGAGGCCGCGACGCGGCACTTGCCGCAGCGCCCCTTCCCGCCGCAGGGGAAGTCCAGCGGCGCGCGCGCGGCGCGCAGGGCATCCATCAGTGTTGCCCCGGCCTCCGCCGGGCACTCGCCCGACTGCCCGCCGCAGCGCCAGCTCAGCTTTGCCATGTCTCCCGCCTCCTTTCCCTTTATTGTAGGAGGCGTCCGGCCGAATGTCAAACCTTTTCCTCCAGTTTTATGAGTAATACTCATTTATTTTCCGATTTTTGAAACTATTTTTTCATTTTCTTTCGCAAAAAGGTTGGACATTTCCCTAGGAGTATGGTAGTATGAAACCAACCTGATTCACGCTGTGGGAGGCTGTCGATATGACCGGAAAAGAACTGATTCTGCACACCTACCGCCACGAGCAGACGCCGCGCGTCGCGTGGATTCCCTTCGCGGGCGTACACGCCGGCCGGCTGCTCGGCTACGACGCAACGGAAGTCCTCACGGACGCCGACAAGCTCTACGCGTCGCTGATGGAGGTCAACCGCCTCTATATGCCCGACGGTCAGCCGATCGCCTTTGACCTCCAGCTCGAGGCCGAGGCGCTGGGCTGCGACCTTCTCTGGGCGAAGGACAATCCGCCCAGCGTCACCTCGCACCCGCTGGCCGCCGCCGAGACCCTGCCGGAGACCGTCGTCGGCCCCGACTCGGGCCGCATTCCGCTCGTGATGGACGTCGCGCGGCGCATGAAAGCCTCCGTGGGCGGCACCACAGCGCTGCTGGGCCTGTTCTGCGGCCCGTTCACGCTGGCATCGCACCTGCGCGGCACCAAGCTCTTCATGCACATGAAGCGCAAGCCCGAGCTGGTGCACGAGCTGATGGAGTACACCTGCCGCAACGCCGTCGCCATGATCGACATGTACGCCGAGGCCGGTATGGACGTCATCGCCCCCGTCGATCCGCTGATCTCGCAGATCTCCCCCGAGCACTTCGAGACCTACTGCGCGGACGTCTACCGGCGTCTCTTTGACCACATCCGCTCGCTCGGGCGGCTCTCGGCCTTCTTCGTGTGCGGCAACGCGCAGCGCAACCTTGAGGTCATGTGCAAAACCGGCCCGGACGGCATCTCCATCGACGAGAACATCCCCATGCCGCTGGCCAAATCCGTCACCGACCGCTGCAACGTCGCCATCGGCGGCAATATCCCCCTGACGACCACGATGCTCTTCGGCAACCAGCAGGACAACATGAAGTATGTGATCGACATGGTGGACAGCGTAGACCGCCGCAATCTGATCGTCTCGCCGGGCTGCGATATGCCCTACCACACGCCCATCGAGAACACGATCGCCGTGGCGCAGGCCGTGCACGACATCGACAGATACCGCGATCTGGTGAAGAACTACGCCGCAGCGGACGACACGGCGGACGTCGTGCTGCCGGACTACGAGCATCTCGCGCGGCCGCTGATCGAGGCGTTCACGCTCGACTCGGCCTCCTGCGCGGCATGCCAGTACATGTGGGCCACTGTGCTCGACGCGAAGGCGCGCTACGGCGACGCCGTCGACATCAGAGAGTACAAGTACACCACGCTCGAGGGCATCAAGCAGTGCAGGAAAATGGGCGTGGCCAACCTCCCATCTCTCTACATGAACGGAAAGCTGTATTACGCCTCCATCATCCCGAGCCACGACGAGTTCTTCGCCGAGATCGATAAGCTGCTGAAATAAACGCCGGGGCTGCCGCGGAATCCGCGGCAGCCCTTTTTTTGTTCCGGCGCTCACGCCTCGCCGGGCTTGGTCTGGAGCGAGTCGGGCGGGAGCGTTCGCTTGAATTTGCCTGAAAACACCCGTTTCTGGAAGGAAAACGGCAGAATTTTCGTGTTGTAATACTCCACGGAGTACAAAATCGCCTCCGACGCCTGCGTGTAGCAGACCGAGTCGAGCTTCATGAGCAGATAGCCCTCCGGCACCTGCATCGTCTCCGTGAGCGCGCCCGAGGCCGCGCAGGCATCCATGTGCACCATGAGCGTCTCCAGCAGCTCGTCGCACATGCTTTGCAGGAAAAAGAAGATGTTGGTGTCAATCATCGCAAGGTCGCATTTGCCGTTGTCGTAGTATCGGGCGGGGATGTAATCGTCCACGACAATCACCGGCGTATCGTCCGCGAAGACCTGCTTCTCGATCAGGTATACCGCCTCGTCCGCACCCAGGCGCAGGCGCGCCGCCACGTCCGGGGCAGGCTGGCGCAGGAGCCTGAGCGCGTGCAGAGCGGTGCGGGGACGGTGGCCGTAATGGGACACCATGTCCACATAGATGCTGTCGATGTCGAGCCGCGCGCCCTCGGTGAGGACGTAGCGGTTGATGGTCGTGCCGACGCCGCGCTTGCGCGTCACATAGCCCGCCGCCTCGAGCTGCGAGAGAACGTCGCGGATCTTCACGCGGCTCACGCCGAGCTGCGCGGCGAGGCTCTCCTCGGCGGGGAGGCGGTCGCTCGTCTGGTGGGCGGCAAAGTCGCGGATCAGCGCGAGCAGCTTTACATACGTCTCCGGGTACAGTTCATAGGGATTCTTCATGATCCGTCACAAGCTCCATTCCATGATGTTTCCAACGGTTTCCGTCTCTATTCTGCGGCAAGACGCGCCGTTTGTCCAGAGATAATTTTTCCCCGCACAATTTTTTCCGCCCGAAGGGCAAAACGGGGCTTGACACGAGCTGGTATCTATTGTATGGTATGAAATATGAGTAATACTCATTCGCGTGCCGCGCCTTCTCCACAAAGGCGGCGCGGGCCTGCAGCACAGGGCCTGCCGGGTGCGCGAAGCAGCTTCTGTCCGGGCGGCACCGCCGCGATAATCCCCCGCGGCCCCGTCCGGACGGGCCGAAATCACCGCGGACGCCGTTTTTCGGCGCCCGCATTTTTGATTGCTCCGGGTCTCTTTGCCCGGGGCGTATTTTATGCGGTTCGCACGCCCTCACGGGCCCGGGCCGCCGCGGTACGACGGCGGAAAGGACAGGGCCCGTCCCCCGGGAAAGGCCGGAGGACCGGCGGAAAATCCGGCGGTTTTGCGGGCGGTTGCACAGGCATGGGCAACCGCCCGCCCCGGGGGCTGCAAAAGTGAGAGGATAATTCCTCACCTTTTGACAGGAGGCATGAACATGAAGCAGACCCCAAACCTGAAGCTCAGCCTGCCCGACCCCGCCGACCCGGCGGACATCGCCGTACTGAACGCGAATTTCAAGGTGCTGGACGCGGCGGGAAGAGTGAAGTTCAAGGAGGTCGTCACCTCCGCCGCGGCCGCCGAGGTCGACGTCAGCCTTGCCGACATCGACTTCACCAAATACCGCAGCGTCGACGTCCTCATCACCGCGCCGGCCATTCTGGACTATCCCTACAAGCTCCGCTTTACCGACGCGTCGCTCTGCATCGACATCACGGCGAACATGAGCCAGTTCCTCTGTTCGCACCGCTTCACCACCCCCACCCTGATGGCGACCATCTTCTCCCTGCATCAGGACGGTATCCCCTCCGTCCTCTGTTCTTATGTCAACTCAAGCCGCGTCGGCTCGGGCCGTTTTACCGGGACGCTGAAGAACGCGGGCAGCCTTGTTCTGGTCCGCTATGATACGTCCAGCAGCTCCGCGGACGTACCGGCGGGCACGAAATTTGAATTCTGGGGGGAAACGATATGATGACGATCACCGTATTGCTCTGCAACGCCGACGGCACGCAGGAGCTGATCACGCAGGAAATCCCCGACGAACCGGCCGAACCCGCCGAGCCGCCGGTCGTATAGCCGCGAAGGGCCTACACAGTATGTGTAGGCCCTCTTTTTCCGTATGTTCCGTGCCGCCCCGCATAGAAAAACCCCCGGGCCGAAGCCCGGGGGCCTTTTATCTCAACGCAAAAGCGTCTTGATAATTGCAGGAATTAGGCGATGGAGCCGTCGAAGTAGATCGCGGTGACGGTAGCATCCGTGGTGGACTTGCAGACGATATAGCAGTTGCCAGTGACAGTGCCCTCAAGATCGGCGGCAGTGCCAACGGTCAGCGCATCATCGCTGTCCACCATGTAAACGGGAACGTTAGAAGCAACCGCGTAAGCCTTGCCATCAATGACAAGCGTGCCACTGCTGTAAGTAGCAGTCACTTTGCTCAGATTGGTCTGGGTGGCGTAACCGTCAGCGCCAACAACACTCTCAACTGTCTTAACGAAGTTGTTGCTGTCGTAAACAGTGATCTTCACCAGGCCAGCAGAGGCCAGATTAGCGGAAGCAGCCTTGATGGTGGTCTTCGCGCCGTCCTTGACGACATCGTAGGTGTAGAAGTAAGCCTTTGCGGTGCTGTCGTAGCCCTTGTTGCTGGAGGTAGCGTCGAACAGGTAAACCAGCTCGTCGGAACCGGTGTTGCTGGCAGTACCGCTGGTCGTATCGATGTAGACTACCTTGGCATAGCTGTCTTTCACAACAGCGTAAGCCTTAGTGGAAGTCAGACCGGTATAGCTGGCAACATTGGAGATGCCGGTGTAAACCTTGTAGGTGTCGGAAGCGGTCTTCAAAACGAAGATCGTATCGCTATTGGCAAGGATGCCGGTGGCAACTGTCGGCTGAGTCTTGGACAGAGCAGTTACATCGCTGCTGGTGTTACCAGTGGCAGACTTGAAGACATAGTAGCCGGTGTTGTCGGAATCAGTATCCATGGTGTACCAACCATTGGCAATCGGAACAAGGTTTTTATCCGCGTCGAAGCTGGCCGCGGCCTTGCAAGTAGTGGTCTTGCCGGCAGCGTCAATGTACTTCACGTTGACATACTGGGTCTCAACCGTCTTGTCGCCCTGAGCAGTGGCGCTGCATCCGAGAACGTAGAAGTAAGTGCTGTTGTCGGCAGTGTAGTCCTCATTGTAGAAGGCATAGGTGCCGTCGGTGTAGAAGGTGTAGGTGGCCTTGCCGCTCATGGTGTAGTCGGTCTTGTCGGACAGGCCGTAGTTCTTGGCGTAGCCGTAAGAGGTGCCACCAGCGGTAACAGCAGAGGTGGAAGCAGCCGTAACGGCAACATTCGCAACCTTCGTCGCAGCGGCAACGGACTTGACGGAGTCATTGGACAGAGTGACAATGACATAATCGTCCTTCGCGAAGCTGTCAGTCTCATAGGACTTGGCGCTGGAAGCAGCGGTGTAGTTCTTGTAGGTCAGGTTGACCTTGCGGCCGGTGCTGGTAGCGCTGTCGGCCTTGGTGATGGAGCTGACCTGGGCAAAGTACTTGTTGATGACGACCATCTGGTAATGGTTGGTGGTATCGGTCTTGTAGACTTCAACCGTCACGCCGTTGCCGGAGCCGGTAACAACAGTGCTATCGCTCTTGTTGACTTCGTAGTTGGAAGTGCTCAGCTTGCCATCCGTGTAAACAGAGTCCATAATAACGCACTTGGCAGTTTTACCCGTGTTATCAACACCGTCAACACCGAGATCGGCGAAGATGGTCTTCTGCTTTACTTCGGCATTGTAGGTCAGAACGGGGGTCTTGGAGTCGTAGGTGCCGACAGTCTTGGAGTCGTAGACCCACTTGGTGCTGGGACGGCCGTAGTTGTCGAGGTTGTTGCCGCTGGAGGACAGCACAAGCTTGGAGAAGTACTTCTCGCCGAGCTGCACGGTGTCGGGAGCGGAAGCGGTGGCAGCGCCGGTGGTCTCATCCGCGATGGTGTTGGAATCCTTGGAGGAGGTGACGGCCTTCGCCGAGGAAGCGCCGGTGGCGATGGTAGCGCCGTTGATGGTGATCGTGGTGCCCTTGGAATCATACTCGACCATGTTGGCCTTGAGGGCATTGAAAATCATCTGAGCAGCATTGTCGCGGGACAGGGCAGCGCTCATGTCCACGCCGTCCAGATCGTCCAGCAGGTTAGCATCGTCGGCGTCCTTCAGAACGTTGACAGCCCAGCTGGAACCGGTGTACTGCTCGACAGCAGCATCATAGCCCAGAGCGCAGAGGAGCATCTTGGCAGCCTGCGCACCGGTGACGGAGCCATCGGGGTTGAACTTGTTGTTGCCAACACCGGCGACAATGCCGGTCTTGGAAGCGTAGGCGATGTAGCCCTTCGCCCAGCTGCTCTTGCAGTCGGTGAAGGTGTTGGCGCCGGCATAAGTGGAGCCGACGTCGGTGCCCTTATTCAGGATAAAGGTGACCATCTTGGCCATCTGGGCACGGGTAACATTGTCGCTGGGTTTGTAGGAGCCATCAGTGAAACCATTGATGACACCGATTGCGCTCACGACATCAACAGCTTCGGTGTGCTTGATGCTGCTGGCGTCTTTGAACGCTGCGTTGGAAGTGATAGCCAGGCCCATAACCATGGCGACTACCAGAACCAGCGCAAGAACCTTTTTGAGATTCTTCATTGAGTTTTTCCTCCTGTTTATTCTTTGTCAAAGCGGCTGGGATTTCTCCGTTCAGGCCCCGGCATACATACCGTGGCTAGCCGTTCCCGTATCTATCCCGGTTTCTTTGGGGGATAATCCGCCCCTCTGCATGTTAGAATCTACCACACCTCAATTTAAATGTCCATAGGATACATCGTTTTGTAATCGTACTGTAACAAACTGTCGAGTCCGTTGATTTGTGGCGTATCGCGTGCCTTCATTAATACTTATTACCTAGGGGTGGACATACGTCAAGCCCATCGCAACCATCTCCATTAGAGTAGTGTTTTCAGTACTGTCCTGCACCGGTGTCTTCTCCAGAATGTCGGGGATTAAAGGTTGCAAATTGCGGTGATGTGTGTGCGTGATACAAAAGAAATAGCACGCGGGCGGCGGGTGCGGCAGAACAGAGATACAGTCGGGCGGAGTTTGTTTCCCTCCGGCTGACCTTTATCCAGCAGTTTTAGAGTGGAAGGTCTTACATATGATATACCTTCGGCCTCCGCAACCATATTGCGCAAGTAAAAAAGATAACTTGCCGGAAAGCCCAGAAACCGCAGCGGTTTCTGGGCTTTTTCGTGTCCGCTTTTTCAAGTGTAAAAAGATAACGCTGGCTATTCTCCCCTGTTGGTAGGGACTTGAACTAAATTCTGTGCTCTTTTGCCCCTTTACAGAGGTTGAAATCCGTAACGCAGCCCCATATTCGCAAAAATAATTTGTTAGCTTTTGTGTCTAAAAAAGTCTGTATCACAAAATGAGACAGACCAAAACATAGTGACTGTATTTTCATTGAGGCCGGTATTCAGAAATGGATACCGGCCTTTTTTACGTTCTGTGAGAAAACGAGTGGAGGTACATTATGAAATCAACCGACAACACAATACAAGGAAAATACTTACAGGAAGCGAGCATCCTTCTCACAGACGAGGGTTTCGATACGCACGCCGGTGATGGCGAGTTGCTCCCGGTTGCTTTTAAGGGCAGCCCACTCTGTCAGATTACCGTGAACGGAGGCGTTCGGTATCGGTCTGAGGATGTTGATACGGAAGTCATGTCCGATGCTCTTGACAAGGTGACAAGTATTGTCGCTACCACTGGCGAATACATGAGGCTGATGGAAAACGCGCCTCCCCTGAATGCGTCAAGCCTTGACACGCCATATAAGCAGTTCCGGAAGAAGTTGACGCAGCGCTGGATTTTGACAACGAAAGCCAATGTAATACGTTCCACACTGTAAACCCTTGTTATAACTGGATTTATCCAAGTCCTATAATTTCGTTTCGACCAAAAGCCTCTGAAATCAGTTGATTTCAGAGGCTTTTGATATTAAAAAGTCCGTATTTTATATGCGGCAGCTGCCGGTTTCGAGAGCCATCGAAACCGGCCTTTTCTCTGTTTATTACGGCACAGAATTTGAGGACGGCAGGGTTTGCATGAGGGCAAAGAAATGTTCGGGCTTACCGGTGCTGAAGTATTTATACCAGGATTCCAGCGTGTCGGCCTGAAAAACGCCCAAGCGCTCGATAATTTGCTTTGCCCACAGCAAACCACCGGTGGAGCCTGCGGTAATCAGATTGTCGTCCGCCACAGACGGGTGATCCACATAAAAGTTTTGGCCCTGATAGCCAGAAGCAAACATTTCAAGGAATCCCGGTCCATTACTGGTATGGGGACGGCTGTCCAGCAGCCCGGCACCTGCAAGGGCTGCGGTCGCCCCGCAGATTGCACATACCGTAGCGCCTGCCAAGAGAAGCTCGCTTGCTTTTTCGATGATCGCGCCATGCTTTGGGTCGTTCCATGTATCTGCACCGGGCAATAGCAGCACGCTCTCTTTGCTCAGAGCAATATCCTCAATCAAGCGATCAGGCACCACCGTCAGACCGCCCATCGTATGAATCGGCGCTTTAGAATCACTGACCGTTTTCAGCGAGATTTGCGGTGCGTCCTTTTTGAAAAAACGACCCGAATGTAGCTCCGAGGTAACGTACCCCAGTTCCCAGTCGGCCAAGGTATCCAGAACGTAAACATAGACTGTAAGCATAATTTTCCTCCGTTTTCATTGCGTTTCTTGCGGACTTATTGTACCATGGCATTATTGACAACAGCATGGCAACAATCGTAAATGATAAAAGAATATTTGAAGGGCGGCCGTCTGATGAAGGTAGACAGGCTTGTGAGCATCATTATGATACTCCTTGAAAAAGAGCGGGTCGGCGCACAGGAACTGGCAGAGATGTTTGAAGTCTCTCCCCGCACCATCTACCGCGACATAGACGCAATCAATATGGCGGGGATTCCTGTCTGTTCCACATCGGGAGTGGGCGGCGGCTTTGAAATCATGAAGAAATACAAGCTTGATAAAAATGTTTTTTCCGCCGCCGACCTTTCCGCCATCCTGATGGGGCTTTCCGGTCTTTCCAACATGGTACGGGGTAATGAACTGGTAAACGCCCTTGCGAAAGTCAAAAGTTTTATCCCCGCCGACAGAGCAAAAGAGATTGAATTAAAAGCAGATCAAATATGGATAGATTTAAGTCCGTGGATGGGTAACAGGAACATACAACCATATTTGGAAAGCATCAGAACAGCGTTGCGGGAAAGCAGGCTGCTTTCGTTTGAATATATAGCCCACCACGGCAATAAGACCACACGAACCGTTGAACCATATCAGCTTGTATTGAAAAGCAGTCATTGGTATTTGCAGGGGTATTGCCATAAAAGAAATGATTTTCGCTTATTCAAGCTGTCCCGCATGTCAAACCTGCAAATGGAAGAGGAAACTTTTATACCACGAGATTATCAAAAACCGATTTTGGATTTTGCCGATATTCTGGGAACCATGCAGACAAGAATCAAAATCCGGATTCACAAATCTGTGATGGACAGGGTGCTCGATTATTGCGCTTATGAAGACTTCTCGCCCGACGGTGAGGAGCATTTCATTGTGGATTTTCCCTTCCTTGAAAATGAATATTACTATGATATTCTTCTGAGTTTCGGGGATCGGTGCGAATGCCTGGAACCGCCGCATATCCGCGCGGAAATGAAGCGTAAAATACAGGAGATTGCCGCCCTATACGCTTAAACGATTCCGCCCTGACACAACACCGCACGGAAAGTCATGAAGGCACCGGCGGACTGCGATAGAATGACAGCATACGGAAGGAGGCTGAAGAATGGATTGGATCACGGGAATCCAGCGGGCGCTGGACTATACCGAGGCGCACCTCACAGGGGAGGTGGACTATGAAGAGGCGGCAAAAGCGGCGTGCTCCTCGCCCTTCCACTTCCAGCGGATGTTCACCATGCTCTGCGGCTTCACGCTGGGCGACTACATCCGGATGCGCCGACTGGCCCTTGCCGCCGAGGACCTGATGCGCGCGGACGACAAGGTCATCGACATCGCGTACCGGTACGGCTACGACACGCCCGAGAGCTTTTCCCGTGCCTTCACCCGCTTTCACGGTGTCACGCCCACCCAGGCGCGGCACGGCCGGAGCGTCAAATCCTTTTCCAGACTCTCCGTAAAACTGATTTTATCGGGAGGAACGACCATGGATTACAGGATCGAAAAGAAAGACGCATTCAAAATCATCTGCAAAAAGAAGCAGGTCACCAAGCCCCAGGGCGACACCGCCACGGCGGACATCTCCGCATTCTGGAATGAGGTTAGCGCGGACGGCACGATGGATCAAATCTGCAAGTATGGCAAGTTCGACACGTATCACGGCGTGCTGGGCATCTGCTTCAGCGATGAGCTGGCGGACTCCGGCTTCCCCTACGGCATCGGTGCGGAGTACAACGGCATGCCCCTGAACGGCGAGGGACTGGACGTCATCGACATTCCGGCCTACACCTACGCGGTGTTTACCTGCCGTGGCAAGATGCCCGACGCCTTCAAGGACACCTACAAGCGCATCTGCACGGAGTTTTTCCCTCAGAGCAACTATGAGTACGGGCAGGGCGTGGAGCTGGAGGTATACCCCTCGGCAGACGTGCAGAACCCGGATTATTCCTGCGAGATCTGGATTGCGGTGAAGGAGAAAAAGTAAGGGAGACGGTGTTCGCCCGCAACACAAAGGCGGTATCCTGAAAATTACAGGATACCGCCTCATTGTTTTTTAATTTTTTGTGTCCGTCCGCCCCAGCAGATAATCCACGCTCACTTTGTAAAAATCAGCGAGTGCACATAATACGTGAGGAGGCACCATTCTCTGGCCGCTCTCGTAGTAGGCATAAGTGCGCTGCGGCACGTTGATTGCCGCGCCGACCTGTTGCTGCGTTAAATCAGAATCTTCCCGCAAATTGCGAATTCTTGGGTATTTCTCCATCTGCATCACCACACTTAGTATAGTAGAACAAATTGTTCCACTTGAAATTTTGAACGTATTGTTCTAAACTATACCCTGCGGGGGGTGATTGCGAATGCCGGATTATAAAGAGATGTATTTAAAATTGTTTCGTGCCACGGAGGAAGCGGTCAATCTGCTCATCGACGCCCAGCAGGCATGCGAGGAGCTCTACATTACCGCGCCAGAACCGGAGTTAAAGGTTGTTGCAATGCCGCAGCAGAACGGCGAAACAAAAAAAGACGGCTCAGATTGATTTTTACAGTCCGAGCCGTTTCCTTAGGCCTTTTTAACCGCTTTCAGCTTGATGTAACCGCGCTCACCGCAGAGGGATACTACGAAGTTCGGAAAAAGGTACTGCGGATCTTGTATCATATCCGCGGTAAGGAGGCTGTTTTTCAAGGGAAAATCGTGGTATCATGAGAAAAAGAATATTCGGAGGATTTTAGATATGGTTCGAGAGATTTGCAGGGACGAGGTCTTCCTCGCGCAGAAGGCGAAAGCGGCAACCGAGGCGGATCTGTCGGTGGCGGAAGACTTGCTGGAAACGCTGATCGCCCACAAGGACGGTTGTGTGGGCATGGCGGCGAACATGATTGGCGTGAACAAGCGCATCATCGCCTTCGCGGGCGACGGGGAATACATGATGATGTTCAACCCTGAGATTGTGAAAAAGTCCGGTCCGTATGACGCGGAGGAGGGTTGCCTATCCCTCACTGGCACCCGAAAAGCGAAGCGCTGGAAGTCCATTAAAGTGCGGTATCAGAACCCCGCCTTTCAGGAGCGCTTTTAAGACCTTCACCGGCTGGACGGCGCAGATCATCCAGCACGAGATCGACCACTGCGAGGGGATTATCATATAATCGTCAATACGTGCGAGACAAATTAGAATTTGTCGTGTTACTGCAGAGAAACTCCATTGCTTTGTGTAATGTAAAGTCTTGTTGCGTAAATGTAAAGTGCCTGTGGTGGCATATTGCAAGTCTTTTTACTACAATGGGATCACAAGTCAAAGGGGGATTTCATTATGAAATTATCAGATAAAATTCTTATGCTTAGAAAACAAAGTGGAATATCCCAAGAGGAACTGGCAGATAAACTAAATGTCTCAAGACAAGCAATTTCACGTTGGGAAATGGGCTTGGCGCAGCCTGATTCAAATAATATTTTACAAATCAGTAAATTATTTAGTGTTACAACAGACTATCTGCTAAACGATGACTATGAAAGCGACAATGATTTACCGAAGCTCAAAAAAGTTAGAGAAGATAACAGTAAGCAAATCCTTATTTATCTGGTCACCTTGGAAGTCATGGTATTAATCATTCAGTTCATGTGCGTATTTATCTTACAAAATACTTTCTTCGCGGGAATGAGCTTCCTCCTTTTTGCCGCAGTGATTGGTGGATTTGAATATGCTTTTCAAAAAAAATCAAACGATCGCTTCGATAGGATGGTTCACTTCAGAAGAAAGTTTTATAAGATTTCAGCTTGGCTGGGCTTATATTTTCCTATTAGATTTTTAGCCATGATTTGTGTGAGTTTTTACCCTCGTCCGCATTCGGCATTGGTATCGGAATGTGTGATTTTGGTCATATATGTTGCTGCGGCTTTGCTCATAGACTTAGCAATCGAGAAAGATTATTTGGCCAAAAAGAAATGATACATTGATTTTTGCGGAGCAGTATTTGATGGTGCATAACCGCGAAAGTTGATGATGCTATCCTGGGTTAAAAGAAAAACAGTATCTATGAGGAGGTGCGTCATGGCGACGACGGTTGATTACATTGAATTTGTCTGCGAGCAGCTCGCAGGTGCGGGTGCGTTGCACTACCGAAAAATGTTCGGCGAGTACATGGTGTATGTGAACGATAAGCCACTTTTGCTGGTCTGCGACAACACTGTGTTCGTAAAGATTTTGCCGGAGCTGTCTGAGCTAATGTCAGGTGCACAGACCGCGCTACCCTACGAAGGCGGCAAGGAACATTACATTTTGGATATTGAGGATAAGGAACTGACCCTGACCGTCATCGCAATTTTAGAGCCGATCACACCGCTGCCAAAACCCAAAAAGAAGAGATTAAAATGACACAGAAACAATTTTTGATTGACCATATCCCCGCCGTGCTCTACGGCGAGCCGTCTCAAAAAGCATACCTGTTTATCCATGGTCTATGCGGGTGTAAGGAGGAGGGCTTGGCCTTTGCCAAAATTGCCTGCCCTGCCGGATATCAGGTACTTGCAATCGACCTGCCGGAGCACGGGGCGCGAAAAGGCGAAGAAAACCGTTTCAACCCATGGACGGTGGTGCCGGAGTTGCAGGCAGTACTGGGGTATATGAAATCCAGTTGGCCAGATATCAGCCTCCGCGCCAACAGTATCGGTGCCCATTTTCTATGCTGGCTTTTGCGAGCGAGGAGCTTCACAAGGCGCTGTTTGTGTCGCCTATTGTCAACATGGAACGGCTGATCACCGACATGATGCAGTGGGCCGGCGTCACCGAGCAGGAACTGCACGAAAAGGGTGAAATCGCCACTAATTTTGGGCAGACCCTTTCATGGCGCTACCTGACCTGGGAGCGAGAGCACCCCGTCCAAAACTGGCGCTGCCCCACGGCAATTCTCTATGCTGGGCAGGACAACATGACCGCCCGCAAGACTGTGGATCAGTTCGTGGCCGCTCACAGCGCGGTGCTTACGGTCATGGAAAACGGCGAGCATTGGTTCCACACACCTGAGCAGCTGGCTGTGCTGCGCGAATGGGAAAGCGCAAACACAAGGAAAACACTATGAGAATCTTGATTGACGCGGACGGCTGTTCAGTGGTGGATGAAGCCATCCGGGCGGCAAGGGAATTTCAGATCGAGTGCCTGATCCTGTGCGACACCTCCCATCGTTTTGAGAGCAGGAGCCACAACCCTCACCTTTTCCAAGGGAACTGACAGCGTGGATTTTGCGCTGGTGAATCTGGTGCAAAAAGGCGATGTGGTGGTGACGCAGGATTATGGCCTTGCGGCCATGTGCCTGGCGCGCGGGCACGGGCGCTGAATCAGGATGGCATGGAGTACACGGGCGACAACATCGACGCCCTGCTGCTGGCGCGGCACACCGCTAAGAAAATTCGCAATGACGGTGGTCGGCTCAAGGGGCCATCCAAGCGAACGGCGGAACAGGATAAGGCCTTTGTCGCTGCCCTAATGGCACTGCTGCACGAGGTTTACCGATGAAAAGCGTCGCTGGGGAAGATTTGACGAAGGTGATTAAGATGATACAAACCGAACGATTAGAGTTAATTCCGTTGACCGCCCGGCAGTTAAAGCTGTTGGTGGAAGATTTACCTGCACTGGAGCAGGAACTGAATTGTTATTATCAGGCGGAGCCCATGGAGGGCTTCTTCCTCGAGATCGTAAAAGGCCAGCTTGACATTACGGAACAGGACCCGGAAAACTACCTGTGGCACAGCTTTTGGCTCATCCTCCGTAGAAGCGACCGGATTGTGGTCGGTTCCGCAGACTTTAAGGATGTTCCCAATGAAGCAGGTGAGGTTGAGATCGGTTACGGACTAGGAAAGCCCTTTGAGCATTCTGGGTATATGACGGAGACGGTAAACGCGATGTGCACATGGGCGATGCAGCAAAGTGGTGTGTCCCACGTCATTGCGGAAACCGACCTGGACGGACTCGCCTCCCAGCGAGTTTTACAGCGGTGCGGATTTCATGAATACCTGCGCGGGGATACCGTCTGGTGGCGAATGTAAGGGAAAAGCGCAGGAGGCTTTAATGCCCCCTGTGCTTTTCCCTGCGCTTTTGCTGTTTGAGCTGGAACTGGCGCGCTTCCTCGGCCTCGCGCTGCTCCCTCGACCTGACCTTATGCTCCAGCTTGCCCTGCTCCTGCTGGAGCTTCAGCGCCTGCAGGGCCTTGGTGCCGATGCCGGAAGCCTGGACGGCCTTTTGCGCCTCACGCTGCCGGCGCTTTGGACGAATGCGTCGTTCTTCGTCTGCGGCGGCTTCGACGGAGGGACTGAACCGGAGCGTATAAAAGTATGTGAGGAAATATGCGTAGACCTCGTAATCTTTCGGCTCCGCGCCAAAGGTCACCTTGGAAACCTCGTACGCAAGCTCTTGGCTGCACAGCCCGGCAGTGAGCCGTTTGGGGTTCAGGCCATGGAAGATGAGATCTATGCAACGCTCACCGTTGAGAATATTAACCCTTGCTTATTATTTTAGCGTTTACACCGCCGTTTCAATAAAACGCTGCAAAATGGCTGCAACTTCCGCGCGGGTCGCCGTTTCCTTCGGCGCAAAGCTGCCGTTTTCCCGGCCCGTAATGATACCGGATTCCTGGCAGTAGAGCGCGGCCTCCTGTGCCCAAACGTCAATACTCGACGCGTCCGAATAGTTGAGCGCGATGCCGCCCGACGCCCCTGAGATCTTCAAAAAGCCTGCGAAACGATATATAATAGCAGCCATCTCCTCACGGGTGATTTCGCGGTCTGGTTCAAAGACTTCTTTGCCTGTTCCCTTGATAATTCCATTCTGATACGCCCAATCAACATATCCGCCGTAATAGCCGTCGTAATCAACGTCTGTGAAGGCATGCTCCGAGCTGCTCGTAGAAATTCCGTACGATCGCGCGTAGAGTCTTCCGATCACCGCCGCGAACATGGCTCGCGTCATCCCCTGATTGGGAGAAAACATATTGGAATCGGTGCCGACAAAAAGTTCACGCTGCGTGACAAAGTCAATATAGGTTTTTGCCCAATGGCCGGAAATATCGGCGAAATCTTTTGGATTACTTGCGAACAGCACCGTTTTGCCCCTCGGTGCAATATATTTAATCGCGCCGCCTTTATCCGAGGCAAAGCCTATAAACACCTTATTGCCGCTGTCGTTGAGGTAGTATGGCAGGCCGGAGATTTTTGCAAACGCAGCTTGGATTGTATGCGCTTGTTTAATATCCGCAAAAGTATAGCTGCTTACCGCGCCTACGCTTTTTCCATCCACCAATACATCTAAAATCGAATAACCGCTATCCGGCGTTACCGTATAGGTTTTGCTGCCACCGTATGCGGCGCTTGCTGAACCGTTGGGGCTGATGTTTCCGCCGCCGCCTGCCGACGCCTTAATGGTATAATAACTCACTCCGGAGCCGCCATCAGAAGGTAAGCCGCCGGAATTGCTGCTATAGCCGATGGCATAGGTGGAAAATTTCTGCGCCCATATAATGATTTGATTGTCCGTTGTATCGAGCATATAACACTCACTTGACGGCTTCGTCAAGGAATAGCTTTGCTGCGTCATGGCTTGCGTAGATGCCGTGCCGGTATTATCCACATGATAGCGATAAACAGTTACGTTGGTTTTGCCGGACAGGTCGTAAGGAACGATGATTTTCAAAAGACTGTCCGTCTCAGTGAGTGTCTTGGAGAAAGTCGTTGTACCTGACATGTTTTTTGTCAGTGCCACGTCAAGATATAGATCTACCGTTTGACCTGAGGTTAAATTGCTGAGTTCCGATACTCCGACGGCGGACGCTGTGTCCTTCGCGGTCACATCCAGCTTGATTTCTATGGTGTTGCCGCTGGTATTGGCATATGTGTCGTCTGAGCTGTCAAACTGCTCGTCCAGATAACCCACGACCACATTCGGCGTATCCGAGCCGACAACCAGTGTGCTGTTTTTGTAGCCTGTCGGCAGAGTGATAACGCCGGTAAGGGTGAGATCAGCGCCGCTCACCGAAATAATCTGTGTGACGATATGACTGTCCTTTGTGACCACCAGGTCATATTCCCCGTCCGGTACTCCTACCACAGTAAATTTACCGTTAGCGTCTGTCGTTGCGGCGCTGCCGAACTGGGTATTGCCCTGCACTGCTTTGACCGTCGCGCCGGAAACGGCGGCACCGCTGTATTTCACCGTGCCGCTGACGCTGTAGGTATTCGCTGCGGCTGTCGTAAAGTGCCACGTGGAGCTATCGTCGATGCCCGCGAAGGCGCTGCCTGCCGCATTCTGAAATGCTCCATTGTCTATCGTGATATAGTAACCGGTTCCGTTTTCGAGGCTGTCCGGCAGTGTAATCGTAACGGCATGATTGCTGATGCTCACATATGTCGGATCGGAAGCTGATATTGTCTGAACCGTGGAACCGTCTGAAGTTTTCTTGAGGTAAATATTCTTGCCGGACACTGCCGTCACGTTCTCACTAAAGGTAATTGCCGGATTTGTACTGATTGAAACGCCGGCCGCGCCATTCGACGGCGCAAAGTTTGAAATGGTCAGAGGGGCGGCGGGCATGGTAGTAAAAGTCCAATCGTGGCTGTTGCTGATTCCGCCGTACGAGACGCCCGCGTCGCTCTCAAATGAGCCGTCATCCATAGCTATATAGTACTCCGTACTGTTTACCAGCGAGAACGGCAGCGTGATGGTTGCGGTATTGCCGGAGCAGCTCACATGCGAGCCGCCCAGATCGACTGCGCCCGCGACAGCCCCGTCCTCCGCTTTGACGACAAACAGGTATTTGCCGGAGACTCCCGTTACAGGCGCATTGAAGTTCACCGTCAGCTGAGGATTGGTCGAAATATTTTCGGAGCCCGATTCAGGCGAACAGGTAACGACCGTGGGCGCGGTGTCGTCGAACACAGGATAGCCGTCATTGACGCTGCTTTCATAGTTCCATTTCTTCGCTTTCGCAGTATCGGACAGGCAGGTGATCGCGGCCCTCCCGCCGTTCAGCGCTTCCAGAAAGGCTGTGGCCGAGGTGGTTTCGTCTGAGCCTGTGTATGAAATAGTACCGCTTTCCGTCCCCTTGAGCACGGTGTCCGAAAATCCGCTGCAATTTCCCGGGCTTACAAGTGCTTTGTTTGTTCCTTCATAATTCACTCCGGAACCGATTCCGCTGCAGCTTGTCTTGTCGGTACTCCAAAAGCAGTTGTCCGCAATGCATTCGTCGACTTTTCCGCCGATCACGGCGCCGAGGCATCTGTTTTGCGAGGTTCCGACGGAGGCATCGGAAATCGTCACCGGGCAGGCCGCGTAACAGTTCTCGCATACGGTCACATCAGGACTGTTATGCTCTTTTGAGAGTCCTCCGACCAGCCCGCCGGCATAGAGATAACCAAGGCTATTATTCGCGGTCACGGTAATACTTCCCCGGCTGTAGCAGTTGACAACGCCATTTCCTTTGTCGTTTGTCGGTGCGGTCAGACAGCCCACGAGTCCCCCAATATAGAATGCGCACAGGGTGTTATGATTGTTTTGAGCATTCGCAACCGTGACATTCATGGTGACATCGGTCGAGCAGTTGATGATCGCGCAGCCACAGCTGACGCTTGCAAGTCCCCCGGCACAGGCTCCTTCCTGTGTGAGTTCGACAGCGTGATTGGTCAGCGTGACCGCAATATTCCCACTGACATTCAGATTTTTTATCACTGTGGCAGATAGGGATCCAAATAAGCCTGCTTTCTGGCCTGAAGAAATATGCATATTGGAAATCGTATGGCCTTGCCCGTCAAACATGCCGCTGAAGGCGATGTAAGTAACACCGATCGGCGTCCATTCGTGATTTCCAAGGTCGATGTCACGGGTAAGAATCACGGTTTTTCTATCAAAGTCCTTTGAGCTTTGACCGTCTTCCCCATTCACCATGTTCGCAAATCCCTTCAGGTCTGCGGCCGTGCTGAGATAGAAGGTGGTCTGTCTGCCCGTCCCATACCAGCCGTAGGACGCGCTCGTGCCGTCCCAGGCGCTGTCGGCGTAAAGCGTAATATTGGAAGAGGGCAACGAGAGCTGTCCCAGCTTATCCACCGCGTATATTTGATAGGTGCCCGTGGTGAGTCCGGTGGTCAGGAAGGAGCGAAAAACTCCCGCCGTACAGAACATCGTCATACCGCCCGCCGCGGCGGCGGAAACAAGCTCTGATTTCTGAGTATAGGCCGATGCCGGCTTCGGTACGAGATAGAGCGTTCCGTTTTTATTGCAGGTTGCGCTGACAGCCCCGCCAAGAACGACGGCGGTGGACGCCCCATAGACGAGCGGCGCGGTGTTGTCCTCGGTGGATGTGAAATTCAGCGTCGGGTATCCGTTCGCATCGGAGGTCCAGTCCTTTGCCGCATACCCGTCGGGCAGATCTCTTATTGCGGTGCGCCCGTTATTGAGCGCCTTGATGACGGCGTTCGTCTCGCCGGCCGGGATCTTCTCATAGTATGACGTGTCCGTACCGTAGTACAAATCCGAATCATGTGGCCCGCCTTTCAGAACCTCATCCGGGAGATAAAAGACGTCTGCCATCGCTAAATTATCGTTATGGACGCCGCAGGCCTCGTGCTCGCCTTTATAGTAGAAATTATCGATTGTCAAGAAGATGCTGCTGTCTGGATCGTCGGAATCGCCGAGACCGTCGGTACCGACGGCCGTGCCTATGCCCGCTCCGCCGCTGACCGGCAGGTCGACGGTAGAGCAGTTATTCACAAAGTAAGAGGATTCGAATGATTTTCCGCTCATTCCGCCGATGTACAGGGAATCGGCGGAGAGCGAATCGGCTATCGTGATCGCTCCGTCAGTGCGGCAATTGAAGACCGAGCTGCTCTGGCCGGTCAGTTCGCCGACATACGTCCCGCTGCTGTTCGTACCCGACACATTGATCGAAATATTGCTCTCGCAATTGAGAATCGTCCCTTGACAAATCGCCGCCAGTCCGCCGGCATACCCTCCATACGATCCGTTCGTGCAGGCTGAGCTGTCGGAAACCGTGATGCTGCCCGTCACCTTCAAATTTGCGATCACGCCGTCTGTAAAGCCGAAAAGGCCCACCAGGGTCTGAGCCGTTGTGACGGACAGGTTTGAGATCGTGTGAGAATTGCCGTTGAAACTGCCTGAGAAACAACCTGCAGGTGGATCCATGCCGATGGGCGTCCACTCCAGTGAATTTAAATCAATGCCCGAGGTCAAAATAATCGTTTTTCTGTAGAAATCATCGCTGTCTTTTCCATCCAGTCCGTTCACGATGTTTGAAAGTCCCTTCAATTCCGCAGCTGTGCCGATGTAAAACGTGTCGGCGCTGCCGTCGCCGTACCAGGTATAATCCGCTTCGGAGCCGTCCCACGCCGCGCTCACCGGCAGGCTCAACGTGGGCAACAGGCCGATCACCATGCAGAGCGTGAGGATAAGGCTCAGCGTTTTTTTCTTGAATCCGATATGTTTCATTTTGCTTTTTTCTCCGTTTCCTTTGCAATTTCCCGCTTCGGCGGTCTGGCATCCGTCATTCGTCTGTCAAAGCCGAGGTAGGTGCATTCAAAAAGCGTCGCGATTTGCAGTGTCGAGCTGTCAGGGGGAAGCGTCACAGCCGAGCAGCGGGGACAGATATGCCGGTACTCCGGCCCAAACGCGCCCTCCCGCGCTTCACAGCAGACCCCCAGACATGGAAACTGTTCTTCGCTTACGCCGCAGTCTGCGCCCTCTTTCATTTCGCCGTCCTCCTCTCAGTTTGTCCTTATTATAAGACAGGCATCATTAACGAAACCGTTAACGAAAACGACATTTTTCAGCTTTCTTATTTATTTTGCGACTTTAACCCTCCTGTGTTATAATAATCGCAAACGCAAGCCTGTAGAACAAAGGGGGAGAATGCTTATGGAAGTGGCAAGCGCGCTTCTGACGGTACCAAAGGCCGCGCCGGGCGAAATGCTTCGGAGCAGACTGATTGCCCCGTTTGAAGCCAGCGGACGGAGAATCCTCTTTGTGCACGCTGGCGCGGGCTGCGGGAAGACAACGCTTTTGTCGCAGCTGGCGAGGGGCGAAGCGCATCCGATTTGGCTTTCGCTGACGGGGGAATCGGACGTTCTCGCGTTTGCCAGCGCCCTGTGCGGCGCCATCCGGCAAGCGTTCCCGGCCTATAGCTTTCAGCCGTCCGAGTGCCTGCCGTTTCGGGAAAAGGAGAATTTCACCTCTATTTTGGCTAATGCGATAATTGGCGGCACGGAACGGCTGTCTGACAGGCTCATGCTTGTACTCGACGATCTCCATACCATTCGCGATCCCGAAACCCGGAATTTTCTTGCCTGCTTTCTTCGCTTCTCCCCGGAACACATGCGCGTCCTGCTGGGCAGCCGGGAATCGCTCTGGTCGGAGCTGACGCCGCTGAGCCTGCGGGGGAACATACTGGAACTCGGACAGGCGGAGTTGGCCTTCACAAGGCAGGAATCGGCGGAGGTATTGGGCTTTGCCGATGAAGACGTTTACCGCGTCACCGAGGGCTGGCCGCTGGCTGTCGGTTCTTTTCGGCTTTTGGCGGAAAGTGGCGCCTCGCCGGCTGACATCCCCGCGCAGGGAGCCGACGCCCTTTCGTCCTATCTTCTTTGCGAGTGCATCAGCCGTCTTTCAGCGGAAACGGTGGATTTTTTGAAGCTGTCCTCCTGCTTTGACAGTCTGGACGCCGATATGCTCGACTCAGTGCTGTTGCGGAAACATTCCGTGCTGATCCTGAACAGCCTTGCCGCGCGAAACCTCTTTACCGTAAAGAGCGGTGAGGGACGCTTCCGCTATCACGCGCTGTTCAAAAGCTGTCTGCAGGAGATGTTGGAACCGGAGGAAAGGACCGAATTGCGGCGATGCGCCGCAGAGTATTATATTGGCCGGCAGGACTTCCTTTCGGCCGCCCGTTGCGCCGTTGAGCTTGAAGACCGGACGCTGCTGGGAAAAATCATTCTGAAAAGCTATCGGACGCTCATTCGCTCCGGTTCTTTCAGCGAGTTGCTGCAGTGGTTTCAGTGCATGGGGGACGACGCATCGCTGAGCCCCGAGCTCCTCACGGCGAAGGGAGTGCTTTTTTCCTGCGTCGGGAATTTCACGGGTGCGCAAGAGTCTCTTGACCGGGCCATCCCGATGCTGGACATGGAAAACCGCCCGCTGTATCTGGAGGCCATGCTCCACAAGGCACGGGTGCTCCGCAACGCCGTCTCATTTGAAGCTTCAAACGAGCTGCTGGATCGGCTCATGCCTGAGCTTTCACAGTGCGAGCCTGAGACGTGGTATCTGATCGTTGTTGAAAAGCTCTATAATCTCTGCTGGAATTCCCGCATACAGGAGGCCTGCGACTTTGCAGACCGGGAGATTGAACGCTGTGCGAGAATCGGAAATCTGAAGATCAAGGCCTGGCTGGAGCGGTATCTGACCGCTGTGCACTTCTTTGCCGGCAACATGCGGAAGACGGTGGCCTGCTATGAAAAAAGTCTTGCCATCCCAGAGGAGGACAAAGCATATCTGGATATGCACGGAGTGTCCATCTATGCGGCCAAGGCCTATCAGATGCTGGGGGACAGAGAGCGCTCGCTGACCGTTCTCGATGACGCGCTGGAGCAGATGAAGCACAGGGGCAAGTATGACGAGATGTGGACTGGTTATCTTTTCGCCGCGGAAATCCATTTTCAGAATGTTTTTATCGACCGCTCCAACGGCATTGAGGCATCCTACGAAAAGACAAAGAAATATTTCGCGCTGGCGGATGAATATGCACCATTGTACCGAAAAACCACTTACCAGCAGCGTTGGGCACGTCTGCAGAGGCTGAGCTATAGCGTCATATTTGAGGACGGCCAAAAAGAGGAGACGATTACGGAAATTTTTCGTTCTTTAGGCGAATGCAACGACTATTTCAGATCCATTATACTGGCAAGACTTATGGGATATTTTGCTGCGGCAGGAGATTTTACCAAGGCGGTCCGATGCGCTAAGCAATGCATTGCCGTGGGAGAAGAGACAGGGCTGCGACTCCATTCCACGTTGGCCTACGGCATTCTGGCGCGCTGTGCTCTCGCCGACGAACAGTGGGAGAATGCGCGGACCTGTACGGCACTGTGCGTCCGCAGATGCTCGGAAAACGGTATTCTGGAGTACTTCCGGGCGAAAAATGATTATGGCCCGGTTCTTCAGTTTGCCTGTGATAACGGGATAGAGCCGTTTTACACAAGGCAGCTCATGGATTTCTCGGGCTACAAGGCAAAAAAAGTGTATATTCGGACCTTCGGAGAATTTTCCGTTTTCCCGTTCGACGACAGGAATACGCCGGTCAAAACAAGGTCAAAAAAGGAACGTGAGCTCTTTGCCTTTCTCCTTGATGCCGGAGCGCAGGGAGCCACAAAAGAACAGCTTTGTGAGGCGCTTTGGTCGGAATCAGAGTCGCAAAACGTCAAGGGCTTGATCGGCGTAACGCTGACACAGCTGAAAAAGGACCTTGCGCCGCTCGGCATCGACGGTCTGATCCAGTGTCACAGCAGACGCTATTGCGTTTGCCGGGATGAGGTTGCCTGCGATTTTGCGCTTTTCGAGCGGGCCGCGGAACAAAAGATGCCGGTCAGCGCCGGTATGGCAGCCGCTTTTCTTTCGCTTTACAGCGGAGAATATCTGGCCGATTTTGAGGCGCTCTGGGCCACCTCAAAACGAATCCTGTACAACAAGATTTATGAAGAAGCAGTACGTATAGCCCAGTTGAAGCAGGCGCAGGCCTTTGATATGAAGTTGGAATAAACCGCAGGGTTAAAAGAGGCTGTGCCCGTTTTGACACAGCCTCTTATTTTTATCACAAAAGGGAGTCGCGTTTCACGACTCCCTTTGCGGCATCAGTACGCCGAAACAACCTGATACTTATTTCGATTCCCGTACTGCTGCACCTGCAGCAAGCCCAACTGCTCAAATTTAAGAACGAATGACCGGATTGTTGCATACGCAGCCATTCGGGAATCCAACTCCAACTGCTTCGTGGAAAATGGTTCTGTACCGTAGTGCGTTAGCACATATGCCCAGAGATCTTTTTCTTTTTCCGTGATTTTCCCATCATGCAGGGCATCTTCATAGATCGCGCTAACGGTGATCTCAGATTCCGTCTGCGCCAGCTGGTTGTAAATGCTTTGAATGAAGTAGGCGACAAAAGGCGTAATGTCAGTTACTCGGCTTACAGCAGCATTCTCATCCACCCGGCTGTAGGCCTTGTAGTAGTCGCTGCGGCTGGCGTTGACATACTTGGAAAACGGGATAAACAGCGCCGAGGAATACCCCTTTTGCAACAAGTACCACAGATGCAAGAGCCGCGCCATGCGTCCGTTTCCATCAAAGTATGGGTGCAGATAGGCCAGCTGAAAGTGCAGAACCGCTGCAAGGATAAGCTCATTGCTACCAGTCTGATTGGCGAGAGAAATTAATTGGTGCATGGCATCTGGCAATTTTTCCTGCGGTAGCCCCGCGTGGACCGATTGAGTTCCGTCTGTAATATATACTGCATCGTGACGGTAGAATGCGCCCGCTAACAGCCGATCATCCTCGGGAAGATAATTTCCAATGGCCAACTGGAGGGATATCATAGAAGTGCAGAGAGCAAACACCCAAAAAGTGATAGAATCAAGGAAAGGACAAGGTGGTGTTTGCGATGCGCAAATATGACAAGGAGTTCAAAGAAGAAGCGGTCAAGCTGTCCGATGAAATCGGTGTAAAGCAGGCGGCGGCACAACTGGGTATTCCATACTACTCTCTGGCGGAGTGGCGGCAGAAGCGAAAGGTATTCGGAGATCACGCCTTCGTCGGCAGCGGCATTCGCCGCGACGCGCCGCTTTCCGAGAACGAACGCCGGCTGATAAAGGAAAACGCCGAGCTGCGGAAAGCCAATGAGATTCTCAAGGATGCGCTGGGTTTTTTCGCCAAAGACCGGAAACGGTAAAGCCGGAGCGGTTGTATGAGTACATCACGCTGCGCCGTGAGCGGTTCTGCGTTCATGCCATGTGCCGGGTTGTGAAAGTCAGTGAATCCGGGTACTACCGCTCTTTGCAGTCGGCTGGCAAGCCAAAACCGTGGCAGTTGCTTCTGGTCAAAATACGAGAGATTTATAATGAAAATCCGGACAATGACAATTATGGTGTTGGCCGAATTCTTCTGGCACTTACACAGCGCGGTATCGCGGTAAGCCGAAGCAGCGTGCGGAGGGCCATGAAGCGTGGAGGTCTGCTCCATCGTTCTTCTCGTCACCCCAGCAGTCTGACAAAAGCAGACTTGGCTGCGCAGAAAGCGGAGAACCTGATTTGCCGAGATTTTACCGCAGGCGCTCCCAACCGGAAGTGGCTGACGGATATTACGCAGATCCAGTGTCTGGACGGTAAGTTGTATATGGCGGCAGTCCTGGACTGTTATAACGGAGAGATCGTCGGTCTCGCTATGGATGACAACATGAAGAAGGAGCTGTGTATCCGGGCGTTTCGGTCTGCCTGCCAAGTACAGGGAGCCTATGGAATGACCCTGCACAGTGACCGCGGAAGCCAATTTACCAGCTCCGCATTTCGAAAGGCGCTGGCGCAATACGGCGCGGTTCAAAGTATGAGCGGCACGGGCCGCTGCTATGACAACGCCCGGATGGAGAGTTTTTTTGCTACGCTGAAGAAAGAAAAACTTTATCGAATCAGGACGGAGCGGATGCCCATGGCACAGGTTAAGAGCATCGTATTCCGGTACATCATGACCTACTATAACCGCCGGCGAATCTATACTGCCAACCCCGGCGGCCTGCCGCCAGCCATGTATCGTCAGGCCGCCAGAGG
>Ga0183095_10424_pt1 | contig 139607 bp, 118 predicted proteins | sample BioMet4_FD_130346 | JGI IMG/M metagenome (GOLD analysis project Ga0183095, IMG submission 130346) | Microbial communities from bioreactor (seeded with sewage sludge) at LBNL, California, USA - Biofuel metagenome 4 (v2) (version 3) | ecosystem: Engineered > Bioreactor > Anaerobic > Unclassified ...
GTGCAACGAATGCGGCCAGCGAATCTTTTAATGCAAAAATTAAGCAATTCAGAGCACTACTCAGAGGAGTCAGGGATGTGTCCTTCTTCTTATTCAGATTATCGAAAATTTATGCTTAAAATCGTAATCCCTCAGAATTTCGGTATGATCCAATGTGCTTATCTTAAGCATAAATTAAAAAGACTACTTCATTTAATATGAAGTAGTCTTTTCTTTGTTGCGGAGGCCTGATCCGTGCACAAAAACTTTCTTTCTATTCATTATCTGATTATCAATAAAATAGCAAACTTTAATACTAGCTAATTCATTATACTTTGTCCCGTTTTTGTCCCGGTACAAATAGGCAATAATAATGACTTATATTATTTTTCCTTTTTCCCTTTTACTCTTTCATAAGATTTTATCGCATCCGCGGCAATGGGTGAATATAAGGATTGGGATATATTTTTTTTGGAGCGTGAATGCTTGGCTAATGATTGTATTTTTTCCGTTAATCTTCCGTTTTCTCTAGACAGGTCCATCATTTCTTCACGCATTTTATTGATTAATTCAAATGTAGCTTCTGTTGATACTTCTTTTGCATATCTCATATCTCTTAGCATTTCTCCATCTCCTCTTAGCAACCACTCTGCACTCACATTTGTGAATGTATTCAGCACTTTTTCAACTAATTCAAGGTTATTTACATCTCTATATCCGGATTCGTAATTGAGATAAGTCGTATATCCAAACTCCATCTTTTTACAAAATTCTTTTGAAGATAATCCGTAATAGATTTTAATCTCTTGTATCCTATCAAATAACTTACTCATACAGCCTAATAATTAATATAAGTTAAATACTCACAAACGTGTGCATATTTAACGTAATCGATGCATTAAAACTCACAAATGTGAGTATATTCGCACCATGCGAATGAAATCGCACGTTAAATTTAGTCAGAAAACTATTAATAAATACTATTAACTCTCATAAAATCAATTAAATGGCACTTACAGACCACGATTCCCGAAATTTTGTTGACTATATGAATAGTCTCCAAACGCGTGAAAAGGTTGTTGCTGATTTAGCAATATTAACAACGTCTACAAGATCTACGGTTTACCGGTGGATAAATGGACAGGTTATCCCGCCGGTCCTCAAGCAGAATATTATTGCTAATTACTTCGGGATAACCGTCGAAGAACTTTTTCCTAAAAGTGAATAGTCATGAAAGATTTAGAATTTTATGCAGATACTTCTGGTTCTGTATATGTATCATACCCAGACGGTACTACTAAAATGATCCGCGAAAATAGCCGTGATATAATAACAGATTTACTGTCCATGATATCGGACCTTAAACCTGATACTTACGACGCCCTTATGGATACTTATTCTAAATATAGCAAGAATAAGGTTTATTATGAATTCCGCATGGCGCAACGCTATATTCGTTGCAATTGGCCGCGATTTGACAATACAAAAAAAGACATTGATTCTGATGGACATTTGAATGGGGAACCCTTTTTCTGCCCCTTAAGAGATGAATGTCAATTATCAGGGATTGTCTGTAATTCTCGAATAAATACTACTCTGACAGAGCGAGAAAAAGAAGTATTTGCGCTAATTGCTGAAGGGCTACAGGCTGAAGCAATAGCGAATCGCTTATTTCTATCTATCCATACAATTAACCGGCATCGAGAAAACATCAAGGTGAAGATTGAAGTGAGATCTGTTGCTGAAATGGTTGCTTGGTGGCATAAAAATAAACCATGATGAATGAAGAAAAAATTAAAATAATAAAGTCTATTGCTCTATGTATTATCATATTAATGCTTTTAGCCATTTTACTTTACCCAATTGTAGATTGGGCATTACGATATTACTGTTTTGATAAATAATATGAAATGAAAAGATATTCAATTAAAGAAATAGAATCCGCTATGAATTCATGCGGTTTTATTATTGATAGAATCATTTGTAATGATTCGAGAAAGGTGAAAAATGTAAAAGGAAGGATCCCTATTCAGGTCCCTGCAATCGTATCAGAACAAAGTGACTACAAGCCTCGCTATCATCGCATTCGATGGAATCCATCCGGAAAGGCTTTCCGTGTTCGTGACAATCAACGAGCAACTAAATTTGATTTACCTCTTAATTCAATAAAATAGATATGATTAACAAAAACACTTTCAAAAAAAAATTCCCGGATGTTCAAGAACATACACTTTCCACCGCAACGGTGCTAGACCGACGGAAAATAGAAAATATAGTTCTTGTATTTGTGAATGCTATGGAAACGGGACTATTGAATTACAGTTATAATGGAGAAGCCATTACTCTATTTACCAGTGAACTTTTCCAATCTAAATTAGATGAGATGCCAAAAGGAACTACACTCTCTGATCCCCATACCGGGAAAAAGTGTACAGTCATTTCTGATGCACCATACATCATGTGTTGTGAGATGTGTATCTCAGTTGACTTTGTCGGTCATCCGGAAGCTTATAGTTGTACTTATTTTATGTAAATAACATGGAAATCTGTTTGTGGTGAAATATTTCGTAAAGATTAATCAAAAAACAAATATGAAATTATGGAAAAGTATTTTATAAAATTTGATTACGGAGTAAAGCCGAAAAATCAGGCTGAAAAAGCGGCTCGTGAATTGGCATTAGGAATAGACGGTACTTTAATTAGTGGAGCTGGTGTAGCATCCAATCTTCTCCAGGAGATCAAGGATGAAATATCTAAAATCAATGAAGCAAACAAACGTTGCGCTGATATTGCAATATACACGTGGGGTAGTGATCGAAATGCTTCCAATATAAGTATTGGTGGAAATTCTAATCGAACAGGAGTATGCTATCTAAGAATATACGATGTAAAACAGGAGATATGAAAAAGACCTGGACACCTGAAGACTTGGATATCCTCGCTTTGAATTATCCTACGAAAACAACTGAAGAACTGCTCTCATTACTGCCTGGAAAAAGTAAACAGGCAATACATTCTAAAGCTGTTCTGCTCAAGCTTCGAAAAAAGGAAAAACGTTTTTCTTTTCGTAAAGATGACATAAAGTTACTTACCGATTTATATCCTAATACTCCATCTCGAGTTATAGCGGAAATGATTGGATGCTCCGTTCATTCCGTGCACAACTTAGCATTTCGGATTGGTTTAAAGAAGGATCAGATCTATTTGTCTAATATGAATAAACAATTAGGTAAGTCTCTTTCTGAATCAGGACGTGAGACGAGATTTCATAAAGGGGAAATACCCTCTAATAAAGGCTTAAGACAAGAACAATATATGTCAGCTGAAGCAATTGAAAGAACTAAAAGAACAAGGTTTAAAAAGGGGAACCTACCTCATAATACCAAGTACGACAATGCTATTTCTATACGAATGGATAGTAAGGGTCGTTCTTATAAATGGTTCCGGATTGGATTAGGAAAATGGATCCCATTCCACCGCCATATATGGGAGCAGGCCAATGGGAGAATACCGAAAGGATACAATGTGCAGTTTAAAGACGGAGATCCTCTCAATTGCGCAATTGAAAACCTATACTTGATAAGTCAGGCTGATCAACTCAAGAATGAGAACTCTTTACATGCTCGATATCCGGAAGATATCCAGCATCTAATCCAATTAAAAGGGGCCTTAAACAGGCAAATTAATAAAATCACTAAATCAGATTAATATGGACTCAATTGATAAATTAAGGGGTATGGTTAACAGGCCATTCTTATATAACAACGAAGAAGTTGTTATTTTGAGTTTTTGTGATTGCACTGGAGATAATGGAGATGAAATAGAGATCTATCTCAGTAATGGGAAAACGCTAATATTCAACATGTGTGAACTGATAACAAGACTCGAGCGGTTTCGGCCGATCACCAAGAACGTAATAATAGTGGCCAATGAGAAACTTAATCAGGTCTCATCTGTCAATCCTTCTATCCTAAAAGAAATGAGAGATTTAATATTAAGTGAGATCAAAGCGGTTAAAGAAGATCCGGCTGCTATCGGCCAAGCGAAACAGGTATTTCAAGGTGTAAATACCCTAATTAACCTTGCTAAAACAGAACTGGAATACAAAAAATATGTCGACCAAACATTAAAGCAATGAGAGGTAATAGCTAAATAAATAATAATGGAAAATAAAGATATATTCATAAATGACTTTAGAGAGATGCTTTTTAACAGCAAATGTGCCTCTGATATCAATGAAATTATAGGATTAGTCTCTATCGCCTTAAAGGACTTTGATCTTTCTTGCAAAGAAACTTCTATTATTGTCTATGATGACAGCGATAAAAAAATATTTCAGCGCTTCTTTGTTGCTAAAGCTGTAGAAGGACTATCTCCTAATTCTCTGACATATTATAATATTATTATATCTAAATTTTTACTGAATATAGAGAAGCACATAGGAGAAATCATTACCGATGACATCAGAATCTATTTAGCTCGTAAAAAGTTAGATAAAGTTAGCGATAATACTCTAAATAATATAAGAAGGGTTCTTAATAGCTTTTTTAATTGGTGTACAGAAGAGAATCTTATTGAAAAGAATCCAATGCTCCGAATCAAAGGTATAAGACAAACAAAAAAAATAAGAAAGCCTTTTTCTGAAGATGAGATGGAGCTTTTACGATCCGCAACTAATACAAAAAGAGATAGAGCTATCATTGAATTTTTATATTCTACCGGATGCCGTGTATCTGAAATGACCAGTGTAAACAGGGATGATGTTAATTTACTCGATGGCCAAATAGATGTATTAGGTAAGGGGCATAAATATCGCACTGTTTATCTTTCATCTCGATGTAAAATCGCACTAAAGGAATACCTAGACACAAGAAATGATAACCTAGATGCTCTTTTCATATCGACATGGGAAGGTTTTAACAATAAAGAATGCATTAATAGTAATCCTTGCCGTATGTCTAAAAGTGCAGTTGAATCTATGTTAAGAAAATTAGGAAAGAATGTTAAGATAGACAATGTACATCCTCACCGGTTCCGCCGTACTGCAGCGACTATTGCTTTAAAACGCGGCATGCCTTTGGAACAAGTACAGAAATTTCTAGGGCACGAAAGTATACAAACAACGACGATATATGCCCAATCGACGAATGATGAAGTTAAGTTAAATCACGAAAAATACATAATATGATCTTAGACGACATTAACAGAATGCTTGAAATAGTAGATAGCTATCAAGCACCTAGTAGAATTATGGATATTCTGATGGGAGATGATAAACAACGTTTGAGAATATTCAATGAATTTCTGGTTTATTTCAAACATGATATGAGTTACGATTGGTTCCACGAGTACTTTGAGGATGAGCATGCTGATCGTAAAAATAAAAAACAAGACTTTACGCCTAAATGTATTTCTTCTTTGGTTTCTCAATTGATGGGATCTGATACAGGAGTTACTTATGAACCGTCATCAGGAACCGGAGGAATGCTGATTACGAATTGGTATAATCAGCGTTCTAAAATTCACCCCTTTAACTATGACACTAATAAGCATCTGATTATAGCTGTAGAAAAATCTGATAAAACAATTCCCTTTCTTTTGATGAATTTATCGATAAGAGGTATATCTGGAATTGTATTTCATGGAGATACTTTAAAAGGTGAATATAAAGCGATGTATGTGTTAACAAATGAATGCAATTCTATCGCATGTTTTTCTAAAATTACTAAATGGGATTAAATTAATTATATATATGAAGATATATGTAGCAAGCAGCTGGAGAAATCAACACCAGCAAGAGGTTGTCGAATTGTTGCGTAAGCTTGGGCATGAGGTCTATGACTTCATGAACCCTCCGGCTAAGACCGGATTTCAATGGTCAGAAATTGATCCTAATTGGAAAATATGGACTCCTAAACAATGGCGCAAGCTTCTGGAGAATCCGATTGCGGAAGAGGGTTTTAATTCAGATTTCAACGCGATGAAGTGGGCTGATGTCTGTGTGATGGTGTTACCTTGCGGGAGATCTGCAAATACTGAAGCCGGTTGGATGGCCGGTTCCGGTAAACGCGTTTTTGTCTACGTTCCGGAGCCTATTGAACCGGAGCTTATGTATAAGATCTATGATGGAATTCTTTGTTCTGCAGAGGAACTGATCATGCAGTTTACGCCGCATACTTGTATTGATTGTATATCTTTTGGAGAATGCATTCTTCAGGGAGCTAAAGCTGAAAATGAGGCCTGTGAGGATTTCGACTTCTATAATAAAACTTTAGAGTTAACAGATAAAAGTGAATGATATGGGAATGTCACATTGGAATGAAACGGAAAAACAGTTTGTCCGGGACAATGCAGACAAACTAACAATTGAACAAATGAGCGAACATATCGGTCGCTCATACACAGCTGTTAAGTTATTCCTTCACCGTAACCGCGTGCCTATAGGTGTTACGGTAAAGCGGAATCTCGTGCTTGAACTGGTTAAGCTGAGATATAAGAATCCGGAAGATTTCTATCCTTCAAGAGTCTTTTATGAGACTCTGAAGTTCACCCCTCAGCGTTGGTGGGATCTTTACCTTGGGAAAAAACAAATTTCCGAAAAAGAGTATGTCTCGCTATGCGAATATCTGGGAGTCACTCTCCCGGAAGCCTTTGAAACCCGACAACTGACTTTTCTTGAAGAAAAATAAGAATGGATAATAATCTAATTGAACGTATTAAGGATGCCAACGACATCGTGGATGTCATAGGCGAGTTTGTGACGCTGCGTAAAGCGGGTGTGAATTATATCGGTGTCTGCCCGTTTCATTCCGACACACACCCGTCTATGTCTGTCAGCAAGGCAAAGCAGATGTATAAGTGCTTTGTTTGTGGCAACGGCGGTGATGTGATTCACTTCATCCAAGAATACGAAAAGAAAACATTTTCCGAGGCGCTGGCTTATCTGGCCAAGCGCGTAGGAATAGACTACCAGCCTACAGATCTTACTCCGGAACAGGTTGAGCATAACAAAATAATTGAAAGTTTACGGGTGGCAAACCGGGCAGCTGCAGACCATTATCATGAACAGCTGCAGGGAGCGTCACTCTATCTTAAAGGGCGCGGTTATGATCTCGAAGATGCTGCAGTCAGGAATATACTCAATCTGTTTTGTGTCGGCTTTGCCCCTAAAGGCAACCTATTTAAAAAGTGGGCTTCCGGCGCCGGCTATGCACACAATAAATTGTTGGCGGCCGGACTGCTTAAGCAAGGAGAAAGAGGTAGCTATGATGCCTTTCAAGACAGAGTCGTTTTCCCTTTCTTTGACCTCCATGGTAATGTTGCAGGATTTACCGGACGTTTGCTTGAACAACGGGAAGGAAGCCCTAAATACAGCAATACTGGTGACACCCTACTCTTCACCAAAGGGAAACATATCTATGGATTATACCAGGCTAAACAGGCTATATCCCGGACAGGATATGCCTACCTGGTGGAAGGGCAGATGGATGCTTTATCCCTCCATTTGGTTGGTGTGACTAACACCTTTGCTGGTTCCGGAACAGCCTTTACCGATGAACAGGTTCGAATGGTAGCCCGTTTTACACCGAGCATTGTACTGGCCTACGATGCCGACAGTGCCGGGATTAAGGCTTCTCTTAAACATGCAGAATCATTCCTCCGGCAAAAGTTCAACGTTAAGTGTGTGACTCTTCCGGACGGGCAGGATCCGGACAACGTGGCACAGGAAATGAAAGCCGATACTGGGAAATATCTTATTAATAATACGATCGATTTTGTGACCTACTTCTATAATGCGCTGCTTGGCAGTGACCTCGACGTAGATCACAAGGAAGAGGTGTTGAATGAGATACTCAAACTTATCGGGCAGATAGACAGCGAGACAAAGCGCCTGGAATACTGCCGGATATTGGGTAAGCTGTCCGATAATGATTTTGAAGTGTTGCGTCGACGGGCCACAAATACTTTCAATAATCTGCCTGCACTTCCGGATCATGCTGAAATGGCAGACGGTGTTTATGGTCTTGATGCGCTGGAAGATGTGTCAGATGAGGATGAGGACTGTTTACTCACTTCGGATTATGACACGTTTCTGAAAGGCTACGGAGATAGTCCTATTGCCTATATCAAAGGGATATTGACCAGGACGCAGGTTCAGGAGTTGCGCCGGGCACACGGACAGTTCTATACAAATTACAAGGAACTGAAGTTAACACCTTCCGGGCAAGAGGATGATTTCACGGCCTCACTTGTGTCTTGTACGCGTGCCGGAATGACTGTCATGGTGGAAAGCGAATATTTCGATGATGAAGAGGACGAAGATGAAGAATTGAAAGAAACAAAGAAGCGACTCCGCTCAGGACCAAGTCCGGCATCAAGGGACACTTTCGTTAATTATTACGTCTATATGCACTGCTCTTTCTTTGCCGGGTATGGAGCTGACCGCACGCCATTCGTTGAACGCTGCGCTGAACTTATCAGCTATTGCACGGAATCGCAACGGCAGGTTAATATGGACTTATTCAAGTCCTGGTTAGGCCTGACAAAATCAGCTTTGATGGCTATTCTAAAGCCATATCTGGACAAACAGAAATCACGCATTGCTATATCTTCGCAACGACAGGATGATCTTGATGACTCTTTAGTTGAGCTGGATCCGGAGGAAGAAATACCCTTGTACGTTAAGGATAATAAAGAGTACTATGAAATGTATCGGGAAAAGAATTATTATCCTCGGCTAAATAATGAAGGAGAACCGGTATGCTATGTATTTGTGGAAAACAGACAAAGCCGTCCGGTTGGTGATTTCTATATGGAACCGCTGTTGCATATTTACAGTGACAATAAAGATGATAATAAACGTGTGGTACGTATCAACCGGCGTTTCTATAAAAAACCTCTTTATGTTGAGCTTCCATCTAAAGCATTTACCAAGCTTTCCACCATGGAAGACGAACTCATTATGCTCGAGGCCGTAAACTTCTGCAACGGGGATGACAAACAATGGAAGAAAATCAAAGAATACATGAGTCGGCGTTATGTATATTGTACGGAGATTACCACATACGGTAATCAACAGGAAGATGGCATGTCGGTAAAAGAAGATCAGAATTTCTTTGCCTTTTCAAACGGCATCTACCATCAGGTTAACAATGAATGGGTATTTGAACCGGTGAATGAACTGGGAATCGCTGTACACAATAAACAGAACTACTACCTTCCGGCCTTCAGTACCATATATGCCGGTAGCGGCCGGAAAAATGACAAATACGAAATCATATCCACACTGATGTACCGGGACGTTCCGGATAAGAAAAAGGTTAGCTTTGATGAATGGGCCGAATTGATGGATAGAGTATATCATATCAACGATAACGGAAAATGGGCTTTACTTTTTTCTATAATGTGCGCTTTCCGTATCAATATTTGGGCAATTGACAGGACTTTCACCGCACCATTTTTTATGGGGCCAATGAGTTCCGGTAAAACGCAGATTGCGATATCTACCCGTTCTCTTTTCGTCTCGCCCAAAGAGCCTATATTCAACCTCACTAACGGATCTACTGATGCATCTATGTCTACTCTGATGAGCAGCTTCCGCGATGTGCCTGTAGTGCTGGATGAATATAATAACAAAGATATTTCTGATCAGAAATACCAGGCTTTAAAGGGAATTGTTTACGATGGAGATGGTAAACAAAAACGCCGTGGTACAAGCAGCCGAGAGATTGAAATAGAGAAAGTCTATGCACCGGCTATCATTTCTGGGCAGGAACCGCCGCAGTGTGATGGTAACGCCTTAATGAGTCGTATAATAGTGTGCGAAGTACCTAAACCACAAGGGCCTCGTAGTGTGGAGGAGATAGAACTATTCAATAGATTGAAAGAAATAGAAGATCCGGACAAGGTAGGATTAAGCAACGTCTTGCTTGAAGTTCTTCAGCTCCGGCCTTTAGTGTTAAAACACTTCCGGGCCCTAAAACAAGAATCTTATTTTGAACTGCGTAAATACTTGGCCAATGTTGGCGAAATAGATCGTCTTATGAAAACGGTCTCCATGTTCCTGGCAATGTGTAGATTGATAGAACGATATACAACATTGAAGCTCCCCTTTACCTACGACGAGTTTTTCTCCATTGCCTTGGATAAGATTAAGTTTCAAAATGAAATCATCAGCAAGACTGATGGCCTTGCAAGTTTCTTCAAAGCTATGGATGTTATGATTGATACGAAAGCTATTATCGAAGGCCGCGATTTTGCGATCGAAGAAAAAATGAAGATTTCTATCATGATGCCGGGAAAAGAAAAGAAGGACGTCGTGTTTACACCGGGAACTCGCATCCTATTCCTTCGAGTAAGCAATATATACACGTTGTTTTCTCGATCCTCCTATAACAGGGAGGACACCACTCAAAGTACAATTGAGCAGAATATACGCTCACACCCAGCCTACGTCGGTATAGTATCTAGCCGACGATTTACGTGGTCCGAAGTAGAGGAAGTCCCGAACGGATCATTCGGAACAGATCCCGAACAGTACGGTGAGAATAATCCGAGTAGGATTGTGGACAACCGTGTAACTAAAAGATTGATTACTAAAAATGCCAATACAAGTTGCGTCGCTATCAATTATAATATATTCCGGGAACTTTACGATATCGACCTGGAACGTAAGTTCGGTGAAGATCCGGAAAAAAATAACGAAACGGAAGAACAAGCGCTTCCATTCTAAATATTAATAAACTAAATAATTTATGATCATGAGAACAACAGATGAAAAATCAGAAGAGTATTCCGCAGCTCTTTGCAACCAAAGCGGGACATACACTAAAGGTGAAATCGAAACCGCCTTTGTTTTTGGGTACAATAAAGCTATGGAAGAAATCAGTCCTAATGCTTTAGCTTGTATAGAGGAGCGTAAAAGACAAATAGAAGTGGAAGGCTTTGATTCAAAAAAGGATGATAACTATACAAGCGAGGAGCTTCTGGGTCTGGCGGCTTCTTATCTAATGGCTCCCCTTTATAGAAAGACAAAAGTTTTTCCACCCTATTTCCCAAGAAGATGGGATTGGTCTTGGTGGAAGCCTGCTAAAGATAACTCAATCGATGGACGCCTCCGGGAATTGAGTAAATCCGGTGCTCTTATATTTGCTGAAATGGATCGGATATCAAGACTGAAAAGCAATACCTATGATGGTAATGATAGGGGATGTATGCTCTTTATATCGGAAGATGAATATTATGCGATAAAAAACTGTATAAGTTCAATACATCAAGTAATAGGGGCTTTCAACCATGAAGGTATAGCTAAAACCCGGCGGCTCGAATTCGCCAAGAAACTTGAGAATTTAATTGAAAGATATGAAGGAGATGCAAAACAATGAATGAAGAAGATTTAAAACTGGCCATTCAAGCATTTAGATGGGCATGTCCTCATAGAGGAATTTTACGCCACTTAGATGGAACTACCTCAACTGAGAATTGCTGGGATATAGATTGCAAAGAGCACAATTATAAATGTAAAGATCGCATCTGTCGTCGTTTACGTGTGTTTCTAAATATTTTGAAGGAACCAAAACAGTAACATCATGGATAAAGCGAAATTGACTATTAACCTGGAGATGAGAGTAGACGCAGAGAATAAGGTGCTGATCGATAAGTATGTTACAAACGAATGGCCATGCGATCTATTAATACAGGTATTTGGAGATATTAATAAAAGAATTAAAGCTTATTATGAAGAGAAGGGAGATAAGGTATGTACTACAAAATAGAAAATAAAGATTGCAAGGTTTACAAAGAACTACGCGCTATGCGCGAAAAGGAACTTTTGATTGAAGAAGAAAATAAAAAGGCTATCGCAGCAAAGATACCCTATGAATATGAAAGCTTTTACGGGTATCATGGGCAACAAAGCATGTCACGTATTTCTGAATATATTGGATTTTATTTTAATGAGCCTGATAAAATAGATAAGTCGGTTTGGATTCCCTCTAAAGATGATCCAGATATATATATCCCAAATAATAGAACAAAAGCAGGGAAAGAAATGAAGTCATTTCTCCACTCTTTAAAGAAAGGCCGTTTCTGGGATGTATGGGAGGTCCTTAATTTGCCTGAAATAGGGAGGTTTACACTTCCTTATGTGGAGATTATTAATGATATTCTCTGCATATATGTAGACAATAAACAGGAACCGAAGGATGAGAATGTAATTGAAATAACTCAAAAGGAATTTTATTCAATTCTTCATTCGGGGGATGGGGATGAAAACGAATCGGAGGCTAAAAAATGAAAGTAAAAACTCAATCTAATTACAACCGTAAGTCAGAAGAAACTGTATTCGGTATCTTAATGATTTTAATCGGAGTGTAAAAGCCAATGGCATCGATCCTGTTCAAAAATCGCTTTTGATTATTCAGGCAGGCGCCATGTACACTTACAATGAGTGCTTAAAGGAAATAATAGCCAGGTTATAAGCAGGAAGCAATACAATGTGTTTGAGCGGTGTTCACCAGTCCGGATTGAACACCGCTCAATGTTTTATGTCCACCCATGCCGCATGGGGTATCATTGTAAGCACGCCGCATGGGGTATTATTGTAGACATGCCGCATGGGGTATTATTGTAGACACACTCTTCTCTGTTTTCTTTTATTCTTTACATCCCCCATACCCCCTACAATAAAAAAGAAGCCCAAAGAAAAGAACGCGCGAATTGAAAGAAAAAAACGAAAAAACCCGTCCAACGTTCCAACATTCCAACAGATAAATTTTCTTTCAATCAATATAAATAAGATAAAAGGCTGATATATAGTATAATATATAATATAATAAAAAATATAATATATATATAATACGTGTTGGACGGTTGGTTTTTGTTGGACGGTGTTGGACGATCTATTTTCGGGTGTTTTATTCATTTGTTTTCATCGGCCTTTTTCCGTCCAGGAAAAAGAGGGTATTTATGCCTTTGTTGGACGGAAAATTGAGCTTCCAACATATAAAATTCCCTGCTCACATTTGTGTACTTAATTAACAATCAGTATCTTTACACTTCAAAAGAGTTGTTTGTTGGACGGTTGGACGGTTGGAAGATAAAAAAACAAAAAACTTTACTCACAACAAAAAACGTGAAAAGCTATGATGGTTACGAAAATCACAATTACACCCTATCTCGTGGAATATCTCTTCGGAAAATTCAACAATGGAGCGGAGGAACCTATTCACTTCCAGGAGGATTCCGATATATACCACGTTATCTGGCAACTTATGATGAAGCGCCCTAAAGATTCTTCCTTCGTGGATGTCGGCAATTTGCCGATCTTCCTGCCTAACCGTCGGGAAGGTAAGGATCCTAAAACATATAACTACCTGTCTCCCCGGTCGGCAGATATTATAGAGAAACATGTAAAGCGGATGTTTAACGAAGAACTTCGTACACAGCTATCGGATAACCGGGAACGTGGCCGCATGTATCAGGACATAGAGGTGGTGCATCAGTTTGTCTGCAACTACGGGATTGAATCTATAAGTGAAGATGCACTCCTTAAAAACTTCTATCGGTGGCGTGAAAACATTAGGAAAATGCGCACGCGTAGGAATTATGAAAGAAAGTTAAATAATAGCGGAAAAATGTCCGACCAAAAGGGCTGTTTTGTCCCTAAATAAGGGAAAATTTGTCCTTAATATGGCGAAATAATGTCCTTTCTATGGCGAACTATTTGACATTCAGATTATTAAAATGTTAACAAAGATAAAAATATGAGAGAGCTATCTACAATTATACGGGTACATCACCTGGGATTAAAAAAAGACTATGAGTTCTTTGCCGATAAATTTACTTTTGAGCCTACATCTTCCGATAATGATGCCGGCATGCTATATGATTGTTCGCTTACAAAGACAATTGAGTTGCCGGAAGCTGATACACTTCTGCAGTTCTATCAACCACAGAGTTGCATTGTTACTTTTACTGACTCCTCCGGGTCAAAAATTAAGGAAGGATCTGCCGATATTCCTGCCCGCGTATCCATCAACCCCTATTTATCTGCCGCTCAAATTGTAATTGATTGCCGGCAGATACAATCGCCATATCTGATGTAGTGATACATTTTTCTGTTTTTGTTTTTTCATATTTGTAAATTTGGAGGCCTATATATAATGTATATAGGCCTTTTTTATAAGCATTCTGTCCGTATTACGTCCTTCATTGCCTTGCTGTCGACTACTATCTTTGCTTAAAAGAAATTCAATGAAGCTAGCGGCACTACAACAAATTATGCTATCTACCTCTCCATTGCTGATATCCGGCAATGGCTATACTCGTTATATGATGGAAGCGTTCCCTATTGTCAAGGACATGAGAGCTCCTTCACTCTCATCTTATAAAGAGTTGGCAAAAGCAGAAATGAAGGAACTCATTAGTCAATATGCGCTTTCAGACATCCCGGAAGTATGCCTGACTGATGATTACGTATCAGAAGAGCTTCCTTCCTGTTCAATAGCCTATTACCGAATTTTCGGTTTTATCACTTCTGCTTGCCGGTGGTGGTTTAACAGTAAGCAACTGGAACTAGATCTGCTTGCCGCAGATAAAAACCCTCAAATAGCCTGTCACTTTTTGCATCTCAATTCTCCAGGTGGTGAGGCCTGGTATCTGGATCGTCTTAGCGAAACAATGCGCCAACTTCAAAAACCTGTATTTGCTCTTATGGAACAGGTATGTGCTTCAGCAGCATATTATATCGGTTGCCACGCACAGAAAATAGCCGTTTTAACTCAAAATGATCAGATTGGATGCATTGGCACGATGGCCAGTTTCGTCTCTTTTGAAGAGTATTATGCAAAACTTGGCATCAAACAGATTCAGGTACATGCCGATCAATCCGATTTGAAAAATAAAAAATTTGATGACTTGCTAGCCAACAATCCTAAACAATACATTCAGGATATGCTTAATCCGCTTGCCGCACAGTTTATACAGGAAGTGCGCGACATGCGGCCTAAAATAAAACCACTTTCTGATGACGCCCCGGTACTTCGTGGCGAAACCTTTTCCAGTCCGACGGCTATCGAGATCGGACTGGTTGATAGCATGATGACTTTTCCCGAAGCTGTGCAGACCGCACTTGCCATGGCAAAGGATTATGATTCATCTGCCAATATGAGAACGGCTCTCAAATTCTTAAACATATAATTCAATGAGAAAAAAATTTCAAGAACAATTCAACAAGGTGCTTGTTGCATTAGGCTTTTCCGATCGGGCTAACAAGCCGAAAGGAGATCCTGAAGCATTGAGCGGCAAAGAATGGGAAAATATCTCCTCTAAATATAAGGAGATGTTCAAAAGCGACTTCCTTGAAGATTTGAACGCTGCCAAAGGCGAAGCTGCCGTAAGCGAGGAAAATGCACAGGCTGCTTTGCATATACTTGGCAGTGCTATGGGAACTTCCGCTGAAGGCACTGAAGGAGGCACACCATCCGCTCAGGGAGATGGCGGTGCTCAAGACAATGGAAGCGAAGGTGGAGAGGGCGAACCGAATGGTACCGGTGCAAACAATGCCGGTAAATCTCCGGCCAATGCAGCCAATACGGGCGAACAACTGGTGACCGCTGCTCAAAAGGTGGTTAGCATGTTTCAGAAAGTAACCGCACAGGCTACTCTGGACAAACCTATGGTTGTAGTTACCGGTGGACCGATTGCAGTAATCGGAAATGGTGATCGTTCTAAATACCTTTTTGGTATTGAAAACAGCATGTTTGACATGACTAAACGATGGAATCAAATTACGGTTAATCCAGTAGTTGCAACTTCCATTCCTCCAACAAAGCAAGATGCTAAGGCTTTTTCCGAAGCGGTGGAAGAATTTGCCGGATCACTCCGTCAACGCTATGCATACTTGCATGCCAACAACATGTTAAGTGAACCAACGCGTTTGGCTGCTGGTGAATTCAGTGGAAATTATGATGGTATAGTTGATGCTAAGGTAGGAAATCAGTTTGTTATCCGTAGACAAGATGCTTTAATCGCGCGAGTATTATTGAAACGAGATGTGACTCAGTACTTCCCGGTTCGTTATGGTATTCAAGATCACGATCTAATATTTAACGCTTTCTTTGAAGAAGTTTCTCAAGCTTATCAAGAAGGAGAAATATATAAAGGTGGTGCGAAACTTGAACCCGAAATGGGGCATGTGGATGACGTAATGATAAAACTCCGATTCGGTTCAATGAAAAATCTGGAACGTATGTATATTGGTGATCAGAACAAAGAAGGTTCTGATCCAATAAAATGGACCATGATTGAATTCTTTACACTAAACTCATTAGAGACTGCACAAGTGGAGCAGAATAAACGCCGTATCCGTGGTATCTATGTGAAACCGGAAGCCGGTGTTGCCGGTTCCTATCTCACTGCCGGCACAGGTCTACTTTATACGCTTGTTCGCTATTACAACGAATTCAAAATCAAGTTGCATGATGATGCCAGCTATAGATCATACACCGAATCGGATTTCCTTGATGCCGTGCAAGAATTCTGTGGGGATGTCACGCTATCCGTTACTGAAGATACTGACCTAGATAATCATGTATTATACCTGAATAAGCTTCATCAGCCCTGGTGGATAAAGAATATCCGTGCTAAATATGGTAAGGATACCGACTTTAGCGGACCGAACGGATATCTGAATGTTGTTCCGGACACAAATATACGTATTATCTGGCTGCCTTATCTTTCTCCGAAAAGCTGCCTTATGTTTATGCAGATCCCCGGAAATATCCAAATGTTGGAATATGTACCAGGAGAAATGCTTGGCATGCAGATGGAACAGCAGATGGAAATGGTTCGCGGATGGAGTACCTGGAAAGAAGGATGTTCCGCAGGTTTTGTTGGCCGCAAGTTTGCTTCTAAAGCAGCTCTGGATGCCAACAACTATGAATGGCAGCAGATCTTTATGAATAAACCTTCTGTGGCTCTTGCAGCTGATGCTACAACCATTGATGCTACTGCTGGATTTTGGTTTGAAACCATTGCTAATGCAGCAGCTACAGCTTTGACCGATATCGCCGGCGCAAAAGCAGGCGTAGCTTATGTTATTGAATGTGCTGCTACTGCCAATGCAACGACTATTGCCAAGGCGGGTAAGTTTGCGAAACTTACTGCCGCTTACACTCCGACAGCAGTAGGCGATTACATTATGGTCATTTTGGATTCTACCGGAAACTTCTTGGAATTGGAGCGAAGAGTTGGTGGTACACGTACTATTAACGCCGCCTTACAACCCAATATTCCGGGCGTGAGATGATCCGTTTTTTCATTTTCATAGGTTTAGTTTAAACTCAGGGGCCGGGTGTATTGCCCTGCCCCTTTTTAATTCATTTTAAAACGTTTTTATATGAAAGCAAAAAAAATAAGCAATCCCTTTAAGAAAGGGAACCGCTATGCCAACCAAAAAGGAAAGCAGTTCATGCTGTCTATTCTGATACTCTTCGCGGTGGTATTTACCATTTTCCTTGTACAAGAAGCCAGTGCCGCTATAATGGGCGGACTTGGTACCACTCTTTTTGCCTCTATGGCTATTATCGGCAATATAGATGATGTCTCTGACCGCTATACCAGTGGTAACGATATCGCCTATCAAGTCTACCTGATCAATCGGAAACAGATAGATCCATCTGTAGCATTTCCAAAAGCAAATGCTAATCGCGAAGTAGGCACCTTACCCTTATTGGATGGCGAAAATATGCACTATTTTGAAGCACATACAAAGCCAACGTATGTTGGTACCGGAGAAAAAGGCGATGTGACTACCACCGGAACTAATACTGCTACTGTGCTTATGGGAGGTAATAGAGTGAAGTTGCTTAATTTTATAGAAGAGTTTGCCGGCGATAAATTCATTATTATATTTAAGGAAATCAGTTCTGGTCAGTGGTTTATCCTTGGTACTTATGATGATCCATGTGTGCTTAACAACTATGAAAATAAACATGATGCCGATGGCAGATATGTTACATTCACCTTTACACGTAGTTCAATCTTCCAGCCGTATATCTATGCAGGTAGTATCATAACCGTTGCGCCAGGTAATCATACGGCTAATGAAACCGCATTGGCTATTGCCAAAGGCGTGGATCAATATAATATTCCGGGAGGAACTGCAGCAACTTATGCCATTGCTACGGCAAGCGGACTGACAGCAAACGACAAAGGCCGATATATTACGCTTATAGGTAAGGGTGTAACCAATGCTGCCACTATTGCAGACAGTTCTGCCTATATCCTTGAAGATGGTGCTACCTGGACAGCAAGTGCCGGCAGCCGTATCACTTTCCGCGTGATGGATCCTTCTACCTTGGTGGAAGTTCCCGGAACTCGTGTTCAAGCCTAATTTATTAACCGGCAGGGGAGAAAATCCCCTGCCTAATCTGTGATCGCAATGACTAAATATAATTATAAAGAAAAGCAAAAGCATTTCAATGATCTCCGTGCGGAACAGCACGCTCCGGCTGATGTGGAATTGCTGGAAAAGAAAGCTCCGGCACACCATTCGCTTGGTACTTACAAGCGTGCTCCCGGAAGGAACTCCAACAACATCCTATACGAACTGCTGGAGGTAGCCACACGCGAGGAGATTGTGGCCTATCGACGTAATTACAAGTCTCCGGAACAGCTTGCTGAAGAGGAAGCTGTACGCCTTGCCGCTGAAAAGAAAGCCGTTGAAGAGGAAGCCGCACGTCTTGCCGCTGAAAAGAAAGCCGCTGAAGAGGAAGCTGCACGTCTTGCCGCTGAAAAGAAAGCCGCTGAAGAGGAAGCTGCACGTCTTGCTGCTGAAAAGAAAGCCGCTGAGCATGAAGCCCTGAAAAAAGAGCATGAGGCCCTACAGGAAGACAAAGCCAATCTGGAGGATGAAAATAGTGAGCTCCAGGAGCAAAACGAGGATTTACAGGCCGAGAATGAAGAGCTTCAGGAACAGACGGAAGCACTACAGGAAGAGCTTGCTGAAGAGAAAAAAAAAGAGCCGGCGAAAGCAAAGGCCAAAGCAAGCGGAAAGAAGACGAGTACCCGCAAATAGCGTGGGATCAGCTTGATAATCCGGATGTGCAAACGGCTACGATACTGTATAACGATCGTATCTATACACACCGAAGAATGTTGCAGCTCGACGAAGTGCTCGATGCAGAACCTACCGCACGGGATGTCAAGGAAATGGCAGAACGCCGTATCCGTAATCTGCTCGCCTTTGATGAGCTGCAATCATTTAACGATGACGGCTTCTTCCTATATAAGCATCCGCTCATCCGGGATAAAACCGAACGGCTGGAGCTTGAAACACTACTCCGGAACAATCCGGATGAATTCCTGCGGAAGCATCGTTGTTCCCTGGATAATGTGCGTCGATATGAAGCCTATATCCATAAGCCGGAACGTAAGAAAAGACGCGCCTCAGACCGCGATCTGCTTGAGAAGCACCGCAATCGTACTGCGATATTTAAAACTATTCTTGAATCAAAAAATGAACAGCAATGAAAACCCTTATCCCCCAATCAGATATCCTGCCAGATATCTACCTGCAGGAAGTGAAACGATATGCAGCTTCCGGCATGACTCCTGACCGAATCGCTTCGTTGCTTGAAATCGACGGGTTGGCTCGTTCCTTATTCCTGGAGCGCGTAAGCAATCCGGCTGATGTTTACTATCAATTCTTTCATGACGGACAAACTGAACGGAACTTTATCATTATGGAACAACTTCGCACGAAAGCGGAAACCGGTGACGTGGAAGCCGTAAAAACCTTTGCCGAAGCACAGCAGGATATGAACTCTCTCGACTTGAGACATAAACTGTTTGGCGTATGACCGATATTGAAAAAATTGAAAAAATACACCCCGACCTGATCGCTGCATACCTCAATAAGGGTAAGTGTGACGGCATACCTAAAGATGTACAGGTGTTCCTGAGCCAGTTGGGGTGGGCTGCCGAGATATACGAATATGAGCGGAATATAAGCCGGGCTGCACGTTCCTTGCGTGAGCGCATAGCAGCCACACAACATCTTTCGCTTGATATCCGCACTTGCCAGGCGCGCATCTATGCGGCCATCAACTATTTCAATATCGATAACAACGTTTCGCTCCAAATATGGGAGAGCGATTATGCCAATAAATTCGAGGATATTGCAAAGTATTGCATATCCATCAATGACACAAAGACTGCCCTCAAGGCAATGGAGCGTGCCCGCGAATGTCGTAATCGGGCGGCAGCCGTGGCCGAGTCCGCCCGCGATCTTGGCATCGTCTTCCTGATAGATCCTAAAATTCGTCCGGAAGATATGGGCTATGAGAGCAAGTCTCTCAAGGAGATTGCGATGAAAAGCAATGAAGGCTTCTATGTGAAGCTCATCAATGAACTGAAAATTGAGTCTGCGGAAAAGAAACGCCTGCTACGGGATGCGGATATTCAGGAAGCGGAATTCGAGGAAATGAATGAAGAGTAATTATGAGCAACGACTATATAACCGGACAGGATACTGAAGCCTTCGAGCGTTACTACATGAACAGCATCCAGACGGTGGCAAACATCATTGATCCGAATGCCGTCTTTGCTGAGCTGGGGCGCGGTACCGGAAAAACGGAAGGTATTATGACCCCTCGCATTTTGCGAGTGGCCAATGCCATGCCCGGTGAATTGGCCTACCTGGTGCATAAAACATTCGTGGCTCTTGTCACGAACGTGTGGCCCAATATTCAGGCCTCCTTCAGTCGTAATGTAATAGTTAACGGAAAAGTGCGGCCTATAATGGAATATGGAGTAGACTATATTGTTGGAGAAGGTAAGATACCCTCCCACTTCCGTCGTCCGCGCTATCCAATCACCGACCCGAAACACAGCATTCTATTCCGGGATGGCTTCCACTTGAAGCTGGTTAGTTCTGATCAGCCTGAGTCCGTCGCCGGTGGTAATGCTGTGCATGCCTTCATCGAGGAGATGAAGCATAACAAAGGGGAGAAGCTAAAGAGCCGGCTCTTCCCAACGTTGCGCGGAGGTTCGGCAGAGATACGGAAGTGCTTCTATTACCAGGGCATTACAGCCGTGTCCGATACTGCCCGCGTGGATCTTGGTGAAGACGACTGGTTCGAAAGCTACGAAAAGAATATCAATCCGGAACTTGAGGCGGAGATCATTACTGTAGCGCTTCACCTTAATGCTGCACTATACAAGAAATTCCAGCTACAGGATCAACAGCGGAATGTTACCAATCCCGTAAAGCTGGAGCGTATGCGCCTGGAACTGCAACGTTGTGAAAAGGTTATCAAGATGTGGACACCACGCCTGGCAGACATGCGGCGTAATTGCACAATGTATCTACGGGCCAGTTCTTTCTGTAATAAAGATATCCTAGGTCCGAAATATTTCAAAACACAGCTGGAAACGCTGGATATTGATGAGTTCCTGTCGTCCATCTGTTCCATTAGGCACAAGGCTGTAGTCAACCGATTCTTTGCCAATTACGATAAAGCCCGGCACCAATACGATGACGGATATAAATACAGTTCCATTCTCAAGCTTGACCTGAAGGATCAATTTATCCTCACCGCCCGGTACTTGAAGTATTACAATATACATGATGAGCTGCTTGTGGGCTATGACCCCGGACATTTTGCTTCCATGGTGGTGGCACAGGAGTCGGACTATGGTAGACGATTGCGCGTACATAAAGAGTTCTGGGCCTGCTACCCGGATGAACAGCCCGAACTGGCCAGACAATTCTACGAATATTTTGGCGGTGATGCTATAAACAAGCGTATTATTCTCTATCCAGACCGTGCCGGTAACAAGACCCGTGAAGAACTGGAACAGATCACCACGGACAGCCGGTTGATGAAGCGCGAGCTGGAGAGCTATGGCTTTGAGGTGGAACTGATGAACGAAGGCCAGGCTACGGTTTACCACTGGCAGCAGTTCAAGCTGCTGCTACTCATCTTCGGTGGCCGGAGCAATGCACTGCCGGAAGTGCTCATTGATGAGAACGAATGTTTCTCGCTATGTTCGGCCATCCAGCTCTCACCGGTGAAGAAAACCGAAGGAAAGATAGAACTTGACAAGTCGAGCGAGAAAAAAGTTCCGCTACGTAAGCAGGCCGCCCTTACCACGCAGCTTCCAAGTGCACTTATTTATCTGCTTTGGGGACGTTACGGAGAGAAAGTTTTAAGCGACTTATCCTCTATTCCCGATAATCTACCTGATAACATCTATGTATAACTGCTGTTTCAGGTAGGATAATCCACCGGAAAACAACAATAATGAGGGCCGTTTGGAAACGTGTGATATCCTAACTCGCGGTGAGCCAGCCGATTGACCGTTTCAAATAAAAACGGATTTTTTCGCTCTCAGCTTTACCTGCCCGCCCCGCTGAGAAACCAATATGCGCGGCACCCCCTCCGGGGAGTTGGGAAATATGACATAATGTAAGTGTAAATTATTTACATATTGATCGTCCTTTGGTTTGTATGGTGAAACGTCGAACTTCGGGGTATGGAAACAGTATTGACAGGCATAGAGGCAATGCAATGGGCTAGGGAAATCAGTAAGGTACCAGAAGGGAGCTTTACCATGGCTTACTATCCTTATTCCCGTAAACGTAATGAGGCAAGCGCAGAGCTTAAGGTAGTGGAGGGCTGCAAATGGCGTACCCAGCTACCTAAAGAACTCTTTGATATAGATGGGGACAATCTCCTGCTATACACCAATGTAGCCGGAGAGCCAAAGATGTGCTACCGTATCCTTATCCGATATATGGGCTTTCCAAATGATGGATATAAGCTCCACAAGATTGACTGGTTAAGAAGTAAACAATAAAGCTATGAGCAAAGAAAACAATATTCAAACCCTAGGCAACCTTGGTCTGTATGCTGACAGCAGCAATGTATTTGCTTTCAGTATGGGTGATCGGCCAGCCGGTATGCCATTCCCTGGTCTGAACGATTATAGTTCGGTACTACCTTATTGCGATATGCAATGGAGCACAATACAAGGCTTCAATGTGCTATGGCGTGGTATCAATAATGCCAAGTGCGAAGAAATTGAATCGGATATCAAACTGAATAGGCTATTGCCTAGGCTTATCAAGAAACAAACCTCAATGCTGTATGGGCAGGGTATCATGCCATATATGCCTACACTAAGCGAGGATGGTAAATATACTCGTAAATGGATGCAAGTACCTGCCATAACGGATTGGCTAGAGTCCTGGAAACGCAACGGTATGGAGACAGATCACCGGGAGTTTGCGAAAACTTGCATTAAGAACTATTATACTTTTGGGGACTTCTTTCCAAAGTTCCGCTTTTCTGCTGGTAAGGCTCTAGGAGTAGGTCTTCCGCTCGCCGGTATGGAAGTCCTCGAAAACAAACTTTGCCGGCTAGCCACTATGCGTAAAGATGTAGCATATACCCTGATATCATATAGCGATTTCCGCCAGGTGGCAGTTGGCAAATGGAGCTATGGAAATGGCAACTTCCTGTTTTATCCACGCTTCAGAATGGATGAAATAGATAGTTATAATTTTGCTGCTATTGGCCATTTTCGGGAGAAGTCCGTAGGTGAATTCTATGGCGTAAATGAAACGCACTCGGGTACACAGCCCTATATAAAAGGAAGCAATCAAACGGCTCGCTATATTAACTCTTTCCTTAAAAACTCACTGGCTGCAAAGAAGCATATTAAAATACCCAACATGTGGCTGGAAAGTAAGCGTATTCAGATCCAAAAAATTTGCGATGAAAATAAGAAGAGATCCTCAAAAGGTGATACACTAATCCTCTATAACAATATTGAAGTAGGTAGCGAATATAAAGAGTCTACACTAATAGAATACATATCCTCTGAAATGCGTAAAATATCGGATTACCTGTCCGGGGCAGACAACCAGGGTAAAGCTTATGCATCCTACACCTATACAGACGTGAAGGGCACTTTGCAAGAGTGGAAAATTGAGGATGTGGATATGAAATACAAGGAGTATATAGAGGCTCTTATCAGCTACGATAAGCGTGCAGATGAAGTGCTAGTGTCCGCGCTTGGCATAGATAGCAGCATAAGTAACATAAGCAAGGACGGCGTAATCTCGAAGTCTGGAGCGGATGTATATTATAACTACCTAATCTATTTGATGCAACTCAATCCGGAAGACGAGATCTGCAGCGAGCCTTTTAATATTGCGCTGCAAATCAACTTCCCTAAGCTATACAAGCAAGGCATACGCCTTGCATTTTATCGCGAAACTCCCTCACGACAGGAAGAAGTAGCTCCATCACAACGTCTTAACAAGCAACAATCATGAGTGTATTATCCGATCTATTCAGTTCGATAAAGGCCTTTCAACAGTATGTGCCTTACCTTGAAGCCAATACAAGCTTTGATGATTTGAACGCTAGCGCACTGCCGGCATCCAAGCAAATCAAGATCATTATAACGCCATCCATATACACATCAATTCAGAACCTTGTGGAGGGTAATGGAAGCGCAAAGAAGGAAGCATTGCGCGGTGCATTGTCCAACCTCACCATGAGCAAGCAGCTCTCGTTCGATGTCATTACCAGGCGAAAGCAGAATATTGAGACGTACAAGTACGAAGTGGAGCAAATGAAGCGTGACCTTATGCAGGGTTACTTCAATGCGATGGATACGCTTATCTCTATTCTCAATGAAGAAAAAAGCAACGAATGGATGGCAACCGATTATTGCAAGAAATTGAAAGGGTTGCAGATTCAGACGACTGAAGATTTCGACTCTATCTATCCCATAGACTTATCCTATCTGTTCTTCTTCCGTTGCATTCCGTGGCAAAAGGAAGTGCTTGACGAAAGGATGGGCGGGCTATTCAGCAGAGCGGATGGTAATGAGAGCACAATCCCTCTGCTGAAACGTGCCCTTGCTAAACTAACCATAGCTAAAGCATTACGTCGATTTGATATCCTGCAATTTCCGGAAGTAATACGCGGATTGTTTCAAGACACAAAAGCATTACGCTATGCTTCTATGGAGCAAACTGAAATACTCCGCTTGGCTGATCAGCTTACAGTGGAAGCGGATCAGCTTATATCGGCCGTGGAACTTACACTAACCGAAGCGGATCAGACTAATATTGTATCAACTACATCCTTCAATCGTCCGGAGGATAAAATATATGTGATGTCATGAATAGTATGATTAAAATATCCGCTAAGGGAAAACCGTATTACATACCAAACGCCTGGCATCTGCTTACCCCACAGGCATACATTGAATTGATGGCAGATATCGTGGAGTTTTCTGCCGGCCGGTTGTCTGCCGGAATGGTGAAAGTACGCTATGTGGCCCGTGAACTGGGTATCAGACTAAAAAAAGTAAAGGATGAGGATGCCTTTGCCAATTTGGTATGGATAGCGGAACAGGTTACCTTCCCATTCCTGATCTGTTACCCGGACAATGATGCCGCGCTAAAGGATCTTGATGCACTCACTCGTGCAAAATATAAGCGTCTGGCACCGGAACGCATCAATGGTGATGCCTTGGCGCGCTACCTGGCTAAGCAAGATTACCGTTATACGCTCGACGGGATGTTCTGTGCACAGCTGCTCCCGGAACTGAAGATAGGATACAAGCGATTGAAGGGCTACTCTATCAATACGGAGTATGGCGCGCTTACCTGTTCGCTCGTAGCGCAACAATGGCTTGAAGCGCGGAAACTTTCTTCTGCGGAAATCCAGGATCCGGAACAGCTGGCCCTGCTTGTGGCAATACTATATTGTCCAAAACCTTATAGCACTGAATCGGCCAAGCATATTGCTTCCTTGTTAAAGGCTCTTTCTGTATCTACGCTACAGGCGGTTGCCTTCAACTTCAATGCTTTCAATAATTTCATTTTCCGCCGTACGGAGTTTGCTATCCTGGCGGAAGGCAAAGCTACGAAGAAAGCCATCACCGTGGAAGCTGATGCCCGACTGTACGATCTGTCGAGCTATGGCCTTGGAAGCAGCTCCGAAGTAGAGCAGCTGAATATTATTACATACTTGACTATTCTCCGGAATAAGCTGATTGAAAGCGTACGTTCACTGCACGGCGCTAACATGAAGCTTGCCGATATCGCTACCGAAACCGGACTGCCAGTGTCCTTAATAACCGAGATAATATGATACTCGACCTAATTAAATACTTTGCCAAGTTCCCTACCAAAGCCGGCCTGCTGAAGATGTTTGTCCGGGGGGAAAGTTCGCTCCCGGCTTATGCCTCGCTCCTGGCATATATCAATGCGCTGCCGGATGAAAGCGTCATGCCGGAGATTGAAAACTACGTAGTGGCCAGTTCCCTGGATAAAGTGAAAGGCTTTGTCAGCGGCTTCTATGGCGTGCAAACCTACCTGATGCTGGACTATGGCGAGATATCCAGCATGCCCGACGAAAGGGATAGCCTTCAGGACAACATGCGGCTTGCCGTCACTGTAGCCTGTCATCTCGACAACAATGCCGATTTGGTAGAGGATAACATCGCATCAGACATCACACTCGGCATTGCTAACCGGCTACGTGCCCATGTCATGGCAGACAGTCGTAACCAGGCACTGGGCCACGGCATTAAAAACATCATTGCCGGTGCGCATCAGATTGTACCCTTTGAAAGCAAAGAGCTGCAAAGCGTAGGATGGACGATCGCCTTCAGCCTGGACGCTACGGATCTGCTTGATGTCTCTGAATTACGTTTACAATACTCAAGACTATGAATAAACAACAACGAATAGATAAGGCGTTGAAAGAGATATCCGATCAGATATGCAAACTGGAACAAAGGATAAGCATTCTTGATAATAGGAAATCTACCTTGATCCGCATATCCAACGGTTTAGATGACCCTCATGCCCTTATTCCTAATTCGGTCCAATCGATTGAGGATTGGCTTTATGGACATCCGTATCCATCTGCTGTGCTATCTAGTATATGCCGAAATCGAAATGAAGCTTTCCAGCGCTCATTATATAGCTATACAACTATGCATGATTTTCACATCGTAAAATGCGAGTCTGTGGAATATTATAAAAATAAATTAAAAATATAGAAGAATGGATACAAAAGGAATTACCAGGGAAAATGTTATAGGATGGCTTCTCACAGTAGCTTTGTCAGTAGTTGCGGCATACGGAACTATCAATGCCCGTATTTACGAAGTGGAAAAAAAAATAGAATTGCTTCAAATGCAAATAGCAGAGGATGGCAAAAAAATTGACCAGCAGGCGGAGGATATGAAAGAAGTCAGGGAGATGTTCAACAGAATCGATAAAAATTTAATTGAACTAAAAGGTGTTGTAAACCTAAAACAAGATAAATATGAAAAAAATAATCCAGTTTATTAAGCAGGTTGTTTCCTCTCACTCTGGAATTAGCTCTAAGAGAGTATGCGGTGTATTGGGATGGTTTACAACTATAGGTGTACTGATCTATTGTTCGGTATACGGCAAACAAGCACCCGAAATGGTTGACACGTTTATGGTCTGCTGTATGACCCTATTGGGTATAGATTCTATAACAGGTATATGGAAATCATTCGATAATAAGAAAGGAGAAACAAAATGAATTATTTCACTATCGCAGAGCTGGTAAGCTCCAAAACCGCAGACCGGTTAGGCATCGATAACCGGTGTAAAAAAGAACATGTCGCCAACCTGACACTGCTTGTTACCAAAGTACTTGATCCGTTACGTGAAGCCTATGGCAAGCCGATAACGGTAAACAGCGGATACCGATGTCCGGAATTAAACCGTCGGATTGGTGGAGCTGCTACCAGTGATCATCTGAAAGGCATGGCCGCCGATATCACCGCCGGAAGCCCAACTGAAAACAAACGGTTGTTTAATCTCATTCAGGAGCTAAAACTTCCGTTCAAACAACTCATTGACGAAAAGCACTTTTCATGGGTGCATGTCAGCTACGATCCTAATAATTTGAAACGTCAAATCTTAGCGTTATGATGACCGAAAAGCAATATCGGGAATGCTCCAAACTATTAACTCTAGCTGTTGCTGCATTCTTGGCTCTTCTTATATCTGTAATCTTGTGCATCCTGCTTGAATCTTGCGGGAGTGCCAGGAACATGCAGAGCCGGCAGAAATCAACGCAGGAAAATGTGTCACAACAACATAAGGATACCGCATCCGCCAGTGCTCAGGTGAACGAGACCGAAGCGGAAGAAATCACAGAAGTGAGCAATAGCCACACTATTGTTTATGACAACAGCCTCCCGGTGGATAGCACTACCGGGAGGGCACCTGTTCTGTCCGAGACCTATACTTCTACCGGTAAGCAGACCAAGAAGAATAAAGAGAAACAAACCTCCACGCAGCAGCAAGCATCCACTACGCAGCAGACCGTTATAAACAAACAGACAGAAACCGCTCAGACGGACGAAACGAAGCGTGAAGAGACTTCCACGCCTAAATGGGTCGCTTTCGCTATATGGGGGATTGTTGTGCTTGCCGGTATAGGTGTAGTGATTTTGACTAATAAACGAACAAACTGGATATCCGGCTTGTTAAGCCTATTCAAACGATAGCTGAGTAGAAGCAGCTTCAAACTATTATTTATGTATTAAGCCCTGCCATTTGGTGGGGCTTTTTTGTACATATCACTAAATAAAGTTAATAGCAAAGAAATATATTTGCTATGTATCCGCAAATACAAATCTTTGCGGTATCTTTGCAATACAGAAATGAATTATTAACCGCCTGTTGCAGCAGGCATAAAACAAATAAAAATGAAAACAAGAATCTACATTGTATGCACCGACTTTTCAAAAAGAGAAATTTGCGCGCGCTCTAAAAAAGAAGCAAAAGAAATATTTAAAGCCCAACTAAAGGGTTTAATCTCAGGTGTAGATAGAATAATTGTTAAATAATATGGAAATAAATACAAAAAGTGGAGTGGAGTACTGCAATAAGCGTTCACCATACGCTAAGTTTTTAAGTGGATACATTGCATCGGGAGCGTGGTCTGGTTGGTACACTTTAAGATGTGCTGCCGAATATATGAAAGACAAACCAGATGGGTGTAGTTGGTATGCTTATGGATATTTAATCGGCAAACTGAAATTTTCATAAAAAATTAATGCCCGGCAGATTGCAGTCTGACCGGGCAAAATAAACGGACGATAAAACAAATAATTAACCGCACCCGTCTATCAGGTGCAAATATATGAAATTATGGCAGAAACCAAAACTGTTAATCTAAGGTTGCCAATTGCAATCATAGACTATGTTACAAAAGAAGAGGGTATAAATAGAGGTATGGTTGATGCGCTAGAAACCCTTATGCTTTTGCAGACAATTAGTTTGCAAGAAATCAGAGGAATATTCACTACTAGCGAATGGAAATTTCTTGCAGATTCGCTTAACGGGTCTATGATTACAGGATCTCTTAGAGTATCGAAAGATGCGCTAATTGCGCATAACGAGGATGCAGAACTATATGACGGGTCTGCATCAAAATGGGGTGTAGATGCAAAGGTAATGAATGGAAAGATTGACAACCTGTCCGGTTCAAATATCGATGCAATCTATAGAAGAGTTGAGATGTTCTGGAGAAATCCTAGTACTGATATTGAAAAATGGGCTCATTTTTAATGATAACATGTTCATTCACCGAAAGTGATCTGATTAAGGAAATTAACAAGGACATGGAAAATGTCCTTAAGATCTCAGACTCAAAAGAACAGAGAGTGACTAGGACAGACTTTTTATCAGGGTTAGATGATAAGGTAAAACAAACTTCCGATACTATTCGAAAAGTGGATATTTCCTTGGAATTGGAAGAAATATCTAAATATATAAGTTTATCGCGAATTGCTTCTACCTATTTTGGTAAATCTAGAGAATGGCTATATCAGAGAATTAAGGGATATGCAGTTAACGGTAAGCCGGCTGTTTTTTCAGAATCAGAACGGAAACAGTTATCGGAAGCATTGGAAGATATCAGCCGAATGGCACACGAAACGTCACTTAAGGTCTCTTGAGTTACGATTAGCTTGACAGCAGCTCCGCAGACTATCATGTTTGCGGAGTTTTTTATGTCTTTATTTTTGTTGTAAATAAAAAGAAATATATACCTTTGAGACAAACTAATACTTATTAAGATATGAAAAAGGTTCTATTTACAATTACATTGTTATTATTTTCATCCATAATATCTGCTCAAAACGATAATGAGGTAGGAGATTTGACTTATTCTAAGGTCATTCAAGATGAACATAATGCTAGCAAGTCCGATCTTTATTCTGTAATGAGGGGATTTATAAGTATGTATTTCAAAAATTCACAAAAAGTAATACAGATGGATGATAAAGATGCTGGAATTATTATATGTAAAGGTACCTCTATCTTTGACACGCATAATATGATGTTGTCATCTTATGATGGGTGGTTGGACTTCTCTCTTAAAATTCAAACAAGAGATGGAAGAATTAAAATTGAAGTATCTAGTTTTTTCCATCATAATAAACCAGGGTATGCTGAAAAGTCTAATTTAGGCGGGCTTACAACTGCCGATCTATATACAGATAAGGGCATAGCAAAAAAATATCATAATAAGGTCTGGGGAATGCTTAAGGAAAAAGCTTTTAGTATAAGCGAAGATATATTTAATGAAGCGGAAATTGCTATGAAAAAAGGAAATAAAGAATCACCATCCGGTGATGATAATTGGTAAGTTTTTATTCATAGTAAATTTTGCATATAATAAAAAATATGAAAAATAAAGTAATGTTTTTGGGATTTTCAATAGTTCTATCCTATATCTCGATAGTTTCAGAGACTAGAGAATCTCAGATTATATACAGAAATTCATACATACATTATAAAGAATTTATTTTTTTTATCTTATTTATAATTATCTTTTTCTCATTCTATTTATTGACAGAATATTTATTGAAAATATATATTAACAATAAGGATAAGGAAATAAAAACTATTGCATATCGTCTTAAGAAAGCATTTCGAGATTATGATTCTCATGCTGTGATTCTTAGTCAATATATCGATTTTCGATTTTCAGAAAACTTAGTTGATATGCCATTTGATCTTCGAGATCGCGAAGTGATGGGACAATGTCTTCCTATAAAAGATATTATTACTCTGACAAATAAAAAAGAAGAACTCATAACAAGAAGAGATATTGCAGATGCCATCATGTTATATTTTGAAAATAAGTATGGATTCGTTTTTTTAGATTAGATTTACAATATAAATTTCCCCAAAATTCAAGGGAATAAACCCTATATAATATTTAGGTGCCATTATTTGGCACCTTTTTTTTGTCCTTTCCTTTCCTTATTCTTCTCTATACTTTCGCTAGAAATTGATAGCATATGATTACAGATGATATGATTAAGCAAAGGTTTATTCACGAAACATTGAGTAAAGGAATAAACACCATTTTTGCAGCTCAGGAACGGACAGTAAGCACATACCTAAATAAACGATCTGGTGAATTGGCTGATTACCTATCTCAAAAACCTGTTACTAATATATCAGGAGTTGGGAAGGAAACTTTTTATATCCGAATCCTAAGCTATCTCCGCTTCCTGGATATCCATTATCGTAGAGGTAATGATCGAATATCACGACATATCCGCAGTAATCTTGCATTGTATAACCGTGTGGTTTGGGGAGTACTCTATCATAATACATTCCCGGAAATACAATTCGGGCTATATGACTCGATTAGATCCGGCATCCGTAAACAACTTGAAGATGCCATAATTTACGAACAATCTCAAAACTGGTAGGATATGGGTAATCAGAGAATGCAAGAGGATAATATTAAATATGTGGTTTCTGCTGAAACAGATAAAGCACAACAGGAAATACATAAGCTGACACAGGATATTAAAAGCCTGACTAAAGAAGAGCGTGCTCGCCGGCAAGCAATGATTGAGTTGGAAGCTCAAGGCAAAAAAAATACGGATGAATACCGTAACTTACAAAAGGAAGCAAAAGAACTATCTGATAAAATAAAAGATAACAATAAACAAGTCAATGATCTAACAAAGAAGGTAGACATTAACGGAATGTCAATGGTACAGCTGAAAAAGCGTGCAAAGGAACTCCAAACGCAGCTTGATAATACCAGCAAAGCTCTAAATCCGCAGGAATATACCAAAACAGAACAAGCCCTTAATCAGGTGAAAAATAGGATGGGTGAGCTCAAATCCAACGGGCAGACGGTCAAAGAAGAGATTGATGGAACGAGCTCAATGATGAATAAGCTTGCATTAGCTGCAAAGGCATTTATTGCCGTTAAACTTGTTGAGTACCTGAAAGATTTGTTGATGAGTACCTACGAAACCAGGAAGGAATTTGCACAATATGAAGCTATTCTAAGGAATACGCTCGGTTCATCCGATAAAGCGGCAGCGGCCATGAAACGATTGCAAAAGCTTGCTGCTGACACCCCCTATTCCCTTAAGGAGCTAACGGAAGGATATATAAAACTAATAAATCGTGGTATAACTCCTACCAATGAAGAAATGATCAATATGGGTGATATAGCATCTTCACAGGGAAAAACCTTTGATCAGTTTGTCGAAGCATTGTTGGATGCTATGACCGGAGAAAATGAGCGGTTGAAAGAATTTGGTATTAGAGCAAATGTTCAAGGAGATAAAGTCAAATATACGTTCAAAGGTGTTACAACGGAGGTTGCTAAAACAGACTCGGCCATCGTCAATTATATACTTTCACTTGGAAAGCTTCAGGGCGTACAAGGCTCTATGATTACACAAATGCAAGAACTTGGAGGTATGGAAAGTAATATTGGTGATTCAATCGATAATCTTCTGAATCGAATAGGGAAAAAAATGGAGCCATTTTTTAAAAGCTTTATGGGCAAAGTTTCTTCTTTGATTGGCAGTATTACATCCTCTTTCACACCGCTCAATGAATCATTTGAAGATCATCTTGATAAAGTGGCCAAGCTACAACAAACCCTCCCCGGGCTTGCTACCCGGTATAATGAATTGAAGTCTAAAACTAAATTGTCGAAAAACGAGCAGGCGGAACTTAATAAAGTCGTATCTGCTGTTGCAGATGTAGTTCCAAGTGCCATATCACAATGGGATAAGTACGGTAATGCCATCGGATTAAATACAAAGCGAGTATATGACTATCTGGAAGCTGAAAAATATAGATTACGATTTGAACAAAAAGAATTAATTAAGTCGTCACGTACACAAATGGCAGAAGCAAAACGTACGATGGAAGCCGCCCAAAAAGTGATTGACAATAAAGGTTATAATATAAAAAATGGACTCGGACAAAGCAGTTTTGTAGCCCTGTCTGAAGAAGATTTACAGAAATATAGAAAAATGGTAGCGGAAGCTGGGGAATCTCTTAAGAGTGCGGAAGCGACATTCCGCGCATATTATGGAAATGATATTGATAAGTTGATCTACGAGCGGGTGGCAACTGAGAAATATGCTTCAACGGCGAGAAGTAATTTTATGAAGCTTAATCAAAAACAGTTAAAGGCTTGGATCGATAATGAGAAAAACGCGTCTAATCGCTACAAGGATATAGCACAGGAAATTTATGAATCACGAGAAAAGTCTAAGGGTACCGGTGGTAATAAAGATAAATCTGATCCTTATGCCGTCGCCTTAAAAAAGCTTGAATCCGGAAATGAAGCACAAATAAATGAGATCCGCCTTGCGGGCCGCGAAAAGCAGCAAAGTGAATTTGACATTGAATCTAATGTATTGCTACACGAAGAATCCTACTATAAAAAACGAATTTCCATGCTGCAAAAATTCAGCGAAACCGCAAAAAAAGCGGATAAGCGGGCAGATTACGAGAAGCAGGTAGTGGATACAAAAACTAAGCTGCTCGATATAGAAGAACAAAAGGAGAAGCTGGCTATATCTGAGTTGCAACGCTTGCGTGATGGAGACTTGGCTAAAGAAGAAGAAATCACAAAATCCCAGCAGGTTGATCTTGCTAATCGACTAGGTGAGAAAAAAATTTCTCAAGAAGAATATAATGCACTTATGCTTTCACTTGATACATCCAGTGCGGAGACTCGTCTTGCTATTCAAAAACGCTATCTTAATGATACTTCAGATCTCGAAATTAAAAATTCTAAGCTAAAAGAAGATACGGTAAAAGCCGCGAACAAAAATGTATCCGATGCGGAACAATCTGCAGCTACGGCACGCGTAAAGTCTATGCAATACATGAATGATATGCTTAAATCTTTCAAGGAGGAATTTAAACTTACTACTGTAGATGAAGACCTTGCATCTCAAAAGAAAGTCTTGGATGCTGCGTACAAGGCCCGCAAAGAAATGGCAGATAAAGATAATCTAGACTCTACAGAACTAGACAAAGCTTATGCTCGTGCAAATGAACAATTAGAGCTGGAACATCAACAGAAAATTGCATCTATACGTGATCAATTTGGGTTATCTACCGAAAAAGAAAAATATGATCTACAACTTGCTAACCTCCAAAATGCGCTTGATCAGCAAATGCTTACTCAAGAGGATTATGAAAAGGCAGTTCAAAATTTAAAACGTGATTCTTATAAGAAACAGTTTGATTATTACAATGGCTTGTTTTCCGGAGCCGTGAATGCTTTGCAGCAGGCAGAAATGGATAACGTCGATGCTAAATATGATGCCGAGATTGCGGCTGCTAAAGGCAACTCCGAAGAAGTGGAGCGGTTGGAAAATGAAAAAGAAAAGAAAAAACTAGAGGTACAAAAAAAGTATGCTGATATAAACTTTGCGATCAAAGCATCTCAAATTGTTGCCGATACTGCCGTATCAATCATGAAAGCCTATGCGGATTTAGGGCCAATCGCCGGTACTGTTGCAGCTGCTTTGCTTGGTATCACCGGTGTTGCACAATTGATGAGTGCCAATGCAGAACGGCAAAAAGTTAAAAATATGACTGTTGCGGGTTCCTCTTCTTCCAATTCTTCCGGATCCCGTGTTGCTACTGGCCGTGAAAGTGGTGGTTATGTGGATGTGGAGCGCGAGCAGGATGGCAAAAAGTTCAATGCAAAATACGATCCGGATAAGCGCGGGTACGTAGACCGCCCGACGGTGATCGTAGGTGAAGGTCCTAACGGACAAAGTAAAGAATGGGTAGCCAGCAATGCAGCTGTGAGTAATCCCACCATTGCGCCAATACTGGATATGATAGACCGCTCGCAGCGAGCCGGCACAATCCGTACGCTTGACCTTAATGCTGCTATGAAAGCGCGTATGGCCGGCTATGCTTCAGGCGGACATATCACTCCGTCCGGATCCTCTTCTACAACGCCTACAATCGTGAATAGTGGGATGTCCGGCGAACAGGCAAAGAGCCTGACTGACGCTATCAATAACCTGGTATCTAACGGCATCCCGGCATCGGTGGTGTTGACCGATTTGGAACGTAAACAGCAGCTACGTGACCGGGCTAGAAAGATTGGATCGAAAAAATAACGGATATGAAAATAGTACATACAGCATCCGGCCAGGCGCTCCAATTAAAGCCGGATACACAACTTGAAGTGGAACGTACAAACCTGTTCTTCAATGAGTGGGGCGAACAAACGTTACCGGTAGACCTACCGGATACCGACCGGAATAGGCAACTTACCGGTTACCCGGACATGGGTGTGAATAAAGCCAAGCCTTTAACCAATATAGATTGCAGCATATCTGAAGGGGATTATTTCATGCATTGCAGGATGGCGGTGTTGAAGGCCAAACGAAAAGATGTCATTTCCACGGCTTTTTATATGAATGAAGGCTCTTTCCTGGCGAAAGTGGAGAATATCTCCATGAAGGAAATGTTTGGGGATGAAACGGTCCCTGGAGTAACCACTGTAGCTGAAGGCATTGCATTCTGCAAACAGCTGCTATTAGGTAACAATGAAAATTATGCTTGCTTCCCGGTAATTGCGGATTTTGAAGACGAACGACGTTACATCAACCGCGTGGAATGGATGAACTCTTTAGGCAGTTATTACCTTAGTGCCCGTCCAAGCGGAAACAATCCGCCTTCAGGTTATACCATGGGATTCTACAATGAATTTGACCGTGTGGAAACTAGCGGTGACAATTCGATATTGCTTTCTCCTGGATATTATATCACCCCTTTCATCCGTGCTCGCTATCTGCTTCGGAGGATCTTCCAACATTTCGGTTATACATTGGCCCCCAACTTTTTCGATACAACGGATCCATTTAAAAATATGGTTTTTGTTAATAACACAATGGATAGCCTTGTTAATGGTACCATCCTGTTGGCACACTTGGTTCCTGATTGCATGTGCAGTGTCATATTGGATGTGTTCCGGAAAAAGTTCAATTGCGAATTTGTTCCGGATGAAGTGACAAAAGTGGTTGCTGTTAAGTTCTTCAATGAGATAATAGATGCCCCTACTGTTACTGACTTATCCGGATGTCTTACTTCCCCTCTCGAATTCGATTATAGCCAGGAGTGGAAGCGGATTAAATTGTCCAGTGAGTCGGTAAAAGATGACGGATCCTCTTTTGACTCCATTGTGGATATGATTACAAAGTATCCGGAAGCTTATCTGAATGATGCTGACGGTGCATATTATCATACCGGATTTAGTAATCATTCCTGGGCGGAAAAGATAGCCGGGAGTACACTTCCATATTCTGCTGGGGGAACACTCTCGGAACAGGAAATTACGGTTCCAGATTGCGCTATTTCCATGCAATATGAACCGGAGTATAATGGTGGTATCGTAGTTGCAGGGCAAACTAGCACAGTCTTTCGATGGAGACCATATACGCTAATGCCTTATATAGGGGATGCAAATTCGCTTAACTCTACAATTGTGATGAGTCCTTCAAGTTTTTCCGGATCTTCAGACACTGAAGAATCTACTACGACATCAGAAGCTCACTCACAAGATCCAATTTTATGTTTTGCATATAAAAATAATTTAGGCTCCGGTTTTACTTATGGTACTACAACTCAGTGTAATACTTCCGGCACTAAAATATTCGATTATTCTCTACACTACTATGGAGCCTATGGGATTTTTGAAAAGTTCTATCGAAAGATGGATTCCATATATCGCAACTCACTTGTTCCGGTGCAGGCAAAGCTGCTGTTTAGCACTATGCAGAAACAAAATATCGCAGCTCATGATAAGGTTCTTATTAATGGTCAGGAGTTCCTGATCAACAAACTGAAATATGCTCTTGGCGGTAAGAATGAACCATTGGAAAGCGAATTACTAACTATACAGCTTTATGAACCGGTAACGTCCGCACCAATAGAGGCAGCCCGCTTCCCTGCTCCGAATTATAAATGGACTATAAACTATTCCCGGAAGACAATTACCGATGCTGAATATGAGGCACTATTGATTAAAAATAATTCGCTCCCAGCCATCTACCCGTCTCCGCCTACTGCAGCACAATATACGGCAGGAGGTAAATACTATACACGAGTCTATTATGAGAAAGTTACTTCCGGGTATCTTGAGTCCACTGTATCGCTGGTGCCAGGCTTGAATAGCTAAGATGTCCTTTAGTCTATATATCCATCTGTTTAATTTTGAAGTAATAATTTAAAGCTTATGAATATTATACAGCAACCTGATGCGTTATCATTTAGTTACAATATTCGTGACTTCCGGATATCCTCTACCGAAGCCGTCTCTTTCGTGTTGAAGAAAGGTGCGACGGAACTGGTGGCTCAAACATACGAGCCTGGACAGGACGGATATGTCACCATTAAGGTGCGCGACATTGTGCATGCGCAGCTAGCGTTCTTCCTGAAAAACATCAGTACGGTATATGAGCAGCCAGGCATTGTGGCGGACTTCACGGCGGTGATCGATTCTACGGAAGTGGCATTCCGGGTAATCCGTGGGGGAGTGGATAACTTTGCTGATACTGCGGCCAATTTCCTCACGGAAAATTGGCTTACTTGGCAACCGCAGGAAAAGTCGGTTACTTATTCCTCACCGGAATTCTTAACTTACTATGCTGTAGCCGCTTGTGCTTGCAAGCTGAAGGCATATTATACAGATGAGTCCGGAACAGTAACATCTGAAGAAACTATTACGGTAGCTACATTAACCGCGGGCAAAGCATACACTATGCCGATGCAATATGCGGCTGTATCTGCTTTGCTCAGCAGTAAGCTCCCTGCATTTTATGATATATGGGTTGAGAATGGATCCGGAAGCCGGTTGTCTTATATACAGCGCTATTATGCCGGCAACATGAAGAGCGAACAAGAAGACTGGATCCTGTTCGAAAACTCCCTTGGAGGAATTGATACTTTTCGGGCTTATGGCGTGACAGACTTTACTGGGGAACATACTCACAACATTGCCGAAATTGATGAAGTGAGTGAAGAATACCGGGTAGATACTGAAAGAAAATATCAGAAAAATACCGGGTATCTGAATAAACGGGAACGTATCTGGCTACTTGACTTCTTTCCGTCCGCGCATAAGATGATCTATACATCCGGTGCGCTGCGTACAATAGTGGTGACTGAATCGGATGTAACCTATAAAGATAAAGAGTTGCCAAGCAGCTATACCTTTACCTATAAATTTGCCGATGCAAAGCCTTTACTTAACCTCACCCGCGCTAGCGCTCCGGCGGAAGTGCTTAACATTGCTATTCCCGATCTCGGAAATTTTACGGTGCCCCCTCGGCTCGTTGAGTTAGATTCTCTAGCTATGACTGAGGGGGCTTTATTCCCTGTACAATCTCCTTATGACGAAGCATGGCAGAAAACTACGGCCGGCGCATTATTCCAGTATATTGCCGATAAACTGAGTAATAACTATCAGGGTGGCGGTGGCATTGGCCATACCCATAACAATCTCGATTTGTTGCAGTTACTAACCTATGTAGATGAGTACCTGCTTGTGAATGGAGATAAAATTAAAGCAGGATATGCGGATGAAATACCGGATGAGATTGATAAGATTATTACTTTTTTAAAGGGATGGATTACCGAAAATTATACTTCCGGCCTACTTGGCACTGGTGCCGGATTAACAATCGATCCCGTAACCGGCAAGACGCGCATAGAAGCAGACGAGCTATTCATCCGGATGAAAGCCTATTTCTATGAACTGGTAATAGAAACGCTTACCCATGTTGGAGGACAAATAATCCTCACCCCGGCACGAATGACCTGCATTAAGGTCGAAGAGCTTACTAATGCTTATCGCTGCTACTTTAAAGCCACTGACGGAGAAAAGACCATCACTAATGATTTTATCGTCGGAGATCAGGCTACAGCTAGAGAGTTTAACGTAAAGGTCGGCACTACAACCGGTGCAACCAATCATTATTTTTGGCGCTTAGTAACTGGCATAGGTGACGATTATATAGACCTGAGCAAAACAGACTGTGATACCAATAGTGATGCTCCATTAGCAGGAGACGATATCATAGCTCTTGGTCATAGTACTGATATCACCCGGCAGGGGGCTATCGTTCTGTCATCGGTCAGTGAAACATCTCCGTCGATAATCTTTTATCAAGGGATTAATAGTTTTAGTCTGGTCAATAAAGAGGTTATAGAGTTCGGCTATAATAAGTCTACCGGCAAATCATATATGCGTATTTATGGGGATAGCTATATCGGTGCACGTGATCGTAGCTCTTATGTAGGGTATACCCCTGAAAATGGTGTAGAAATTAAAGCTAAACTTCACATAGAACCGGGATCAACAGGATGGCAGAATGCAGAGGGGCTACCCGAAGAAATACAGGCTGCGGTAGAGCTTGCTCAAGAAGCCAAAGACGCTGCAAATTCGAATGCCGAATTTATAGATGGTATATCTTCCGAACTGGACACTATTAAAAATCAAATTGATGGAGTTATCGAGACTTGGTTTTACGACTCAGAACCAACATTGACCAATGCTCCGGCAATAACATGGACAACGGACGAGCTTAAAAATACCCATCTGGGAGATTTGTATTATTCAGGGGAAGGTAAGGCCTATCGTTTCCAATTAAAAAACGGAGTCTATTCGTGGCAATTGATTGAAGATACTGACGTTTCAAAGGCTTTAGAAGCCGCCAAGAGGGCGCAGGATACAGCTGATGGTAAACGGAGAGTGTTCATTACACAGCCTACGGTGAATGACTCTTATGACATAGGAGACCTTTGGGTAAATGCAACTTATGTTACTTTATACAATAATGATCTGCTTCGTTGTAAGACGGCAAAATCCGCTGGTGTGGCTTTTAGTATTACTCATTGGGATTTAGCTAGCCGATACACGGATGACTCAACAGCCAATGAAGCTATTAATAAAATCAACAATCTGGAAGTAAGCAATAACAACCTGTTGCGAAATTCTGGCTTTACTGGAGATTACGTATCAAAGCAATTGACAGGAGACTCCAATATAAACGATACCAGCGAAATGTTTTCTCCATCACTGGACCATTGGGACAGTGTAAGCGCAACCGTGCAAAGTTCTTCTACATCGCAATCCGGCAAAGAGGTCGTTTTATCCAACGGTTCACTTGTTCAAACGCTGTTTTACAAACTATTGGCCGGGGAGAGCTACATATTCTCTTTTCGAGGCAAAGGTTCGAAGCTTACTTTTTCTTGCGGTGGCTACTCGGAGACAATCACCCTAACATCCGAATATAAGAGGTGTATAAGCAAGTTCAAGACACTATCTGCCGGAACGACATTTAGTATAACTGCATCTACCGGAACATTTTGTGAATTGCAATTGGAACGCGGAACGGTAGCATCTACCTGGGGGGCTTCCATGCTGGACAACAGTTCGGAATTGGCTTATTACCAAAGCCTGCAATATATTTCCAATGCCATCAAAGATGGCAGCGTAGATATACTCGGAGGGCTGGCACTAATGAATATCCTGATGGTAGGTAATTACAAGAATGGAGTGATGCAGCAGGTGACAGGAGGCATAAGCGGAATATATTCCACGGATGATGATGTTGCTGTATGGGCAGGTGGTACGCTCGAAATGGCTATACGCACAGTCCTGATGTTCAAGGACAATCCAAACTATACGCCTACGGAAGCAGAATTAGATGCAATATCTAAGGTTGTTATTACCCACGGTGGGAGAGCAATACTTAATGATGTGGTTGTCCGCGGCATTATTTACGCTACAGGTGGGACTTTTTTCGGATCAATATCGACTCCTTTTATTATTTATCGGGCCACAACCGCCGGTCTGACTACATTAAATCTTGATGAGTCTTTTAATTGGTATCTGGCAAACACCCTTGATGGATCTGTCGATGTTGCATTGCCGACGGATATAAAATATAATGGTGTACACGCTTATATTTATAATGGAAGTTTTGGCAGGACAGATCCTTCAATAGACATCTATAATGTAGGCTCGAGTACTTCTATAATAACGACTTACCCCGGAGATATAATTGAATTAATAGGTGTTCCGAATACAAACTATAATTCGGTTACATGGGTGGTATTATCTAAACATATAAATTAATATGGAACAATTCAATAATATACCTACAAATGGTATTTGGAATTCGATAGCCGGTATTCTTAATACCAATTTTACGCAGGTATATGCGCAATTTTTGGCATTACTCAATGCCACATCCCGGTATAAGGGAGTTTATCAGACACTTGCAAAGCTTCAGACCGCAGTGTCTAACCCGGTAGAGGGTGATTGGGCGTACGTTGGGACATCATTTCCGATGCCCATATACAATTACACTTCCGGCAGTTGGGCGCAAAATGGTACGGGTTCTGGCGGGGATTCTGTCGCTGCTGTCAACGCGGCAAAAGCGGCAGCTATTGCAGATATTGTTGCACAAGCTCAGCAGTATTTACCCATAGAAGAGGATGGATGGTATTTCACCGATACGGAAGGGAACACGATGGCGTCTGTAACTGGTGAAGGTTTGGATGCGGCTAAATTAACTGACGGCTTTATTGCATTGATTAAGGCTATTGACGGGATAGGGCTATCTCTTGGAGAAACATCCGAAACAGCTTATCCGGGAAATATGGGAAAAGCTAATAATAATGCTATCATAACCTTGCAGAAAGCAACAAAGATTCTACAGTATTTTCTCGATACCATAGAAGACGGTTTCTATATTGTAGATGAAAATGGAAACATCGGGATGGGAATTTCTACTGATGGCGTTGCTCTTATTAAGGCGAATAGCGGGGCCCAGTTTGAATTGGAAGTAGTATCAGATAAAAATTATAATATTTAAAAATTATGAGTGGAATAGCAATTGTAATAAGCGGAGCGGATTTTTCCCAAAATAATCTTGGTAAAGTTACTTTTTTGGAAGATTCTGATATAACTGGCCTTGTAATACTAGGCAAGGACAATGTGATTGGAAAGACGGCTGTCTATACAATATCTTATATACCTGTAAATACGTCTCAGCGAGGTGTAACGTGGAGCATTGCAAGCGGAGCGGATTACGCATCAATTGATGCGTATACCGGCATATTAACCATTAAAGAAGGTGCCAATAATTCTTCGGTATTTATTCAAGCTAAAAGCCTCTACAATGAATCTGTAACAGCCTTAAAATCCATATCTGTAACTTACCACGAATCTGTAATAGATTTTTCAAACAAAGTGGCGTATGTTCCATTTCCTCTTGTAACATCCAATTTTACTATATACATGGATTTTCTAAATTTTGACGATGTGAATTTTGAGGGAACTAAAAACAGAGCTAATTTAATTGCAGATGCTCCGACAAACGTGATGAAAAATGGCGTTGGGGCTTTCGCTCTTGGTGAATGGATTCCTGACCCTACAGTGGATCCCCAACTTCCTAGAAATAATATATGGGGCTCTGTATTTCCTTCTGGTGCTAAATCAGGCGCTACATCAACGAATGATTATACGATGTTTGGAACTTTAGTGGAAGAAGGTAGGAAATCTAATTATATACTTAATTCAAATGCGTTTTATAGAAACAATGCACTAATGGTAGTAGGCGGCAATGTAAGTTCATTATCTTACTATAACATGATAGATGCTGTCTCGAAAGCTTATATATATTTTAATTATGGTGGCATTAGCAATGGATATGATATTGGGGGAAAAACCAAATCAGAGCTAACTTCATTATTGAATGCCGGCACCATCAAAGCTGATTTTGGAACATTACAAATCAAATCATTTATTGCCTTTCATAACACAAAATATACAACGGTCGAAGATATCATAGCAAATCGGGCTTCCGCGGATGTCGACTTGCAGGTAGATGAGAGCGGGAATATATTTAACGCCGGAACTAGTGGAAGTATAATTATATCAGACTAATGGCTAAAATAAAAAAAATAAAAGATATTAGTTCAGGGGAATATATATTACCCCTGACCATAATAGATGCCGTTAAAAGTAATGATGGTTCTACATCCCTTACAGCAATACTTGACCGTATATCTGCAAAGATGCAAGAACTTACGCGAACGGTTGAAGATGGGTTATTTGTCATCGACAATAATGGTTATGTCCTTTTTAAAATTGATGTCGACGGGATGGACTGTTCTGCTGTATCTGATCACATGATCAATTTAGTCTCTGACAAGATAAAAGATAACATAGCAGAATTAATTGAGAGCGCATATAGCGATGGTGAAAATATTCCAGATATGGAATTGACAGAACATACAGATGATCTGTATGTTGAAGTTTATGATGATATTTACAATTTAAACCGGAAAATCAATTTAAAAGAATATGTTACAACCCTAATAAATATGAATAATGTTTAGAATAGATGGACCTAGATTAAGGAAAAATTCGAGAGCTAAGCAAAGATTGGCGGTTATGGATGGAGATTATGATTGTCTATTTGTTTCACCGGATGGTAGTGATTCGAGCGAGAATGGTACTAGTATACATCCTTATAAGTCTATAAGTTATGCTATTGCTGCTGCCGGAAACAGTAACAAAAATCATATTCGGATATTAATTCGTGAAGGAGAGTATCGTACCACAGGAATAACTATTGATTCGCCAAAATATTTGGAATTGGTAGGTGTATCGGAAAACACTGTTATTAAAGGTAGTCGTATAGTACAATTTACAGATAATGGAGATGGGACAGCTTTTAGTAATGAAGCTGGATTTAATGCTTGGAATATATATGTAAATGGGAATAGAAGAAATCTTGCATCAACAAAACGTTTGGATCTATTTTCAGATTATAACGGTGCCACTATTTCAAGCATAAGTAGTTATGTGGAAAACACAATAACATATTCTAAGATATCTCTTCCAGCAGCGGATATAGATAGTCTGATAGAAAACGATAGATATAAATATGTATTTGTAACCATTTTCAGATATTGGGGATCGCTTAAATGCCGTATCATATCCGTGAATTCTTCGGATAATACTATTACAATAAGGCCACCTAAAAACCCGGGACAAGGTAGCCTTGTACCGGGAAATGGCAATTGGATAATCTATGAAAATATTGATTGTGATCTGATTTCAACGGCTGGGAGTAATTTTGCTAAAGGAACATATTATATTGATAATGAAGGACGGATATATTATAAATATGCAAACGGCGAAACGATTAATAATATATCTATAGAGGTACCTACAACTGATACTCTCTTTGAAATTCATTCTTCTGTTAATATTATCGGGGTAAAATTTGCTCATACCACATATGATTTTTTTGACGACGGATATACATGTACAGACAACCAATCTGCTTATTCTATAATTCCTGCAATACGAATTTACGGGTCTAATATACGTATCATGAAATGCGAATTTTATCACTTGAGTAATACGTGTATTGGTTTTATGAATAACTCTCATCATGGCATTGTAGACAGTTGCTACTTTCATAATATTGGTTGTTCATCAATACGAATAGGCGAGTTAGACGAGTCTGCAAATGTTACTATCCCTGCCAATATTGCAATCAACAATAATGTAATTGAACTATACGGAGAATTGTTACAACAATCTGCCGGAATGATATATACCTTTACAGACTTCCTTACAATAGAGCACAACGATATCTCTAAGGGATTTTATACAGCATTAACAGGAGGGCATATTTGGGGATATACCGATAATCCAACATATAAGAATTGTACTATAAGAAAAAATGTTTTGCATCATATATGTAATTCTAAGATGCAAGATTTAGGGGCCTTTTACACAATTGGCAGTACTTATAATTCTATTTTTGAGTATAATATATGTCACGATATCAAGGGAAGTCCAACGACTGGGATTTATCTTGATGAAGGTACACGGGGGCTAATTGTTAGAAATAATATTGTATATAATGCCTCTAATACATGTTATTATAGTCACGCATGTAAAGAAAATAGGATTTACAACAATATTTTTGCGCTTGGCAAAACATCCGCTTATTCATTTTCTGGATGTAAGGACGAAGAAGTGTATAAGAATATAGTCTATCAAACGAATGTTGCATATATAATAGGATCGAGTTCAACAACCAACGTGCATGATAATATCTATTATGCTTTAACTAACAATAATGCAGCCAGTATTGACTCTAATCCAATCTTATCTAATCCTTCTTTCAAAGATCCTCCAAAAAGTTTTGCTATAACTGATATGACGGCTGCAAATTTAATCGGCTTTATTCCCATTAAAACTGATAAGGCTGGTGTATACGGAAAATATATGTTATCTAAATTGCACCTGAATGATAGCTTGTATTCTAAATGGTAATTATTCTTTTAGTGCTGAACTCCCAAAAAGGATGAAACCTATTTTTCTGTTTTTTAGAATAATCTTTGAAGCGTAGATACAAAAGATTATTATGAATATTGAAATTATGGGGGTAATAATTAGACTGTATAACCATATATTCACACTTAGTTTAATTTCACTCAAAAAAACTTCGAGTATGAGTGTCTGCAATAGATATACAGATAATGTGTGCTTTCCGAGAGAGCTTAAGTATGTATATGATATATTATCCTTGTATATTTTGTAAAAAAGTAAAAAGAAAAATGAACTTCCACAAATGATTATATTTTAAAAGAAAAGAGAGATGAAAGTATTAGTAAAAGTAATATTCTCGTGTACGAAAGATGATACGTTTTATGTCGATCGGACTAATTACGTAGTGTGTCCGATAGATGCCACTTTATATAAACCAATACAGGGAGACAGTATTAACAATTAAAAAGAAAGTCGGGGAATAAAAACCCCCGGCCGTTAGTAGGATACCACTCACATACTAACAAATGCGCCATAACGCACAACCGGGGGCAATACCTTTAGGTCGCGTTGTGGCGCATTTCGTATGTGAGTGGTAATGCAAAGATAGTAACATTAAATATTTTATAAAATGAAAACTCCAATTTCTTACTATGGGGGGAAGCAAACCATGCTGAAACATATCCTTCCGCTTATTCCTAGACACCGACTATATACGGAAGCTTTCTGTGGTGGGGCAGCCGTCTTGTTTGCTAAGCATCCGTCTGAAGCTGAAATCATCAATGACCTGAATATGAATCTTACAGTATTTTATTGGATGTGCCAGGCCTGTTATCCGGAATTAAAACAAGAGATAGAAAAGACGCTGCATTGCCGGGATATACACGCGCATGCAATCCACATCCTTAATTATCCGGATTTCTTTAGCCAAGCACAACGAGCATGGGCCGTATGGGCTATGTGTAAAATGTCGTTTGCTTCCATGCTTGATGGATCATTCGGGTATGATTTTGAAGGAGGTATGCCGAAGAAATTGTCAAACGCAAAAGATGAATTCACGGAACAGCTTAGCCGGAGACTTGAAAAGGTTACAATTGAGAGTCGCGATGCTCTCGATGTGATCTCTTGCTATGATTGCTCTGATGCCTTCCACTTCATTGACCCTCCCTATATCAACTCCGATTGTGGTCATTATGAAGGAGTGTTTAATGAATATTGTATGGAGCAATTACTAAATCTACTGGAGCAAGTTAAGGGGAAATTTATGCTTACGATGTTCCCATACGAGGTGATCGAAGACTATGCTAATAGGAACGGCTGGATCATCCACCGGATAGAGCGAACCATTTCGGCTTCGAAAACGTCCCGGCGCAAACAAGAAGAATGGATGATATGCAACTATGAAGCTCCCCATGGGAAACAAATATCACTATTCTGAATAATATATGTTGGACTGTTGGAAAGTTGGATGAAGAAAATACGTTAAACTTTGAACGAATTATTTCTTTATAGCTTCCCTTCATAGTTCAACAACAGTTTGTTTGCTTCTTTAATATCTTGTGGAGTATATATGTTGGTCATCAATATGCTGCTATGCCGCGCCTGATCTCTTACTGTTAAGGTATCACAGCATCGCAACATAGCAGTTATCCCAGTGTCTTTCAGACTATAAAATTTATAGCGTGTTGGGAAATTCAAGTCTTTACGTACATGGTGATCCCAATAGTCTCGAAAGCATTTCTCATTTTTATAAACCAATCCGGGTTTAAAATTAGTACTAAATAAATAATAATTGCCAGGACTTTCGAAAACGTTAAGATCGATCATTAGCCGAATCACTTTAGCAGGCAAGGTTACAACAGCATCTTTTTTATTTTTAGCGAATTTGCCGGAAACAAAAATAGTTTGCTTATGTAGGTTTATGTCCGAAAGTTTGATATATGACATTTCTCGCGGACGGATTAGTGCATAATGTAATATATAGCAAGCAAGCATATAATGCTTATCCTTACTTGATAGGTAGTCGTGCAGTCTTTCCATCTCTTTGTCAGGTATAACCTCCCTGTCTTTCTCATAGGTGTTGCGCTTAATAGGGACGATGCCATCTGTAACTTTACTTTTTATATAAGAATGCTGCAGTAAGTATCCATCGAACGTGCCAAGCCATGTGAGGTAATTATTACGCGTCCTGATTGAATTGTCTCTATCTATATATATATAGTCAAGAAAATCGGATATAAAAATGCGATTGAACATATATATATAGGTAATAGGCTCTTTGCGATTGGAGTTCCAATCCATCATGTTACGTAGCATAGATAAATAACCGTACATCGTTTTTTCGCGCAAATTGCCATCGTTATACATCTTTATTATATAGGTTTTATATTTTTCGCAGACATCTTTGAATGTAGAAAAAGCCTTTGAATTTTCTGATTCTACCCAGGGATTCCAACCATGATCCAGTTTTTGAGTGATCCGCATAATCAGTCCGGCGGCGTATTTACGTCGCTCCCCTATTTTTTCAATATGATTAATCTTAATTTTCTTCCTTCTGAGTTTTCCGATGGACGGATCGAAGGCGTTAAAGCCGATATACCATTCCTTACCGGTATAAAGCTTGGGGTAACTGTAGGAGATAATCTCCTGGAGAGCATTACTTTTTAAATCTTGCGCAAACATTTTTTTTACATTCTTTTCGTGAGGTAAAGAATGCAACGTTATTGACTCAGATTATTTGTTGATCGCTGTCCCGTTTTTGTCCCGGCTAAAAGCGATAGCGGCACATTAAAAATCTGTTTTTCAGATTGTTATGTGCCGCTTTGTTGCGGAGGCCTGACTCGAACAGACGACCTTTGGGTTATGAGCCCAACGAGCTACCAACTGCTCCACTCCGCGATCATTTCGACTGCAAAGGTAGCGCTTTTCATTAGAATAGCAAATAAAAAGAAGCTTATTTTGTGAATAAAATCTGCATTAAATCATAATGCATTGATAAATAGATGTCTATATTCTTTTCTTTTTGTTGAATCCATTGTAATCTGCATTTATAAAAAAATGTTTTTCCTTGTGGAATACATGAGAATATCTTACTTTTGCTCAAATAAATTAGCATTGTGCAATTATTTCATGGCAGTTTCAAAAACAAAAGCTAAGTTGGTAGATGTCGCCCGTCAGCTTTTTGCTAAGATGGGAGTTGAAAATACGACAATGAATGATATCGCTCTTGCTTCTAAGAAGGGTAGACGGACTTTGTATACCTATTTTAAGAGTAAGGAAGATATATACATAGCTGTTGTGGAGTCTGAATTGGATATACTCTCCGAAACGATGAAACGTGTAGTAGAAAAGAATATATCGCCTGACCAAAAGATAATAGAAATGATTTATACCCGTTTGGATGCAGTTAAAGAGGCTGTATATAGAAACGGAACGTTACGGGCTAATTTTTTTAGAGATATATGGAGAGTGGAAAAAGTCCGTAAGCGTTTTGATGCAAAAGAAATACTATTCTTTAAAGCGGTTCTTCGTGAAGGTATCGAAAAAGGTGTATTTCAAATAGATGATATAGACATGACTGCCGAGCTTTTACATTATTGTGTGAAAGGTATTGAGGTTCCTTATATTCGGGGGCACATAGGTGCAAATCTTGACGATAATACACGAGATAAATACGTAGTTAATATAGTGTTTGGGGCTTTGCATAAAATGGATAATAATATCAATCAATAATAAATTTTATGGGATTATTAGATGGAAAGACTGCAGTCGTTACTGGTGCTGCACGTGGTATAGGTAAAGCAATTGCTTTAAAGTTTGCTTCCGAAGGAGCAAACATTGCATTTACAGATTTGGTTATAGATGAAAATGCAAAAAATACAGAGAAAGAAATAGAAGCATTAGGTGTAAAAGCAAAAGGCTATGCTTCGAATGCAGCTAATTTTGAGGATACTGCAAAGGTTGTGGGAGATATTCACAATGATTTTGGACGTATTGATATCTTGGTTAATAACGCAGGTATTACCCGTGACGGTCTAATGATGCGTATGAGCGAACAGCAATGGGATATGGTTATTAATGTAAACTTGAAATCTGCATTTAACTTTGTTCATGCTTGTACACCTATCATGATGCGCCAAAAAGCCGGTAGCATTATCAATATGGCTTCTGTGGTAGGAGTACATGGTAATGCAGGACAAGCTAACTATGCTGCATCTAAGGCTGGAATGATAGCGTTAGCAAAATCTATCGCACAAGAGCTTGGCTCACGCGGTATTCGCGCAAATGCCATTGCCCCCGGATTCATTATGACGGACATGACTGCTTCTCTTTCTGAAGAAGTAAAAGCTGAATGGGCTAAGAAGATACCTTTGCGTCGTGGAGGTAGTCCTGAAGATGTTGCTGATGTAGCAACGTTCCTTGCTTCAGACTTGTCTTCTTATGTTTCAGGACAAGTTATTCAAGTAGATGGTGGTATGAATATGTAATCTATGACTGTCGTATACGAAGACAATCATATTATCATAGTTAATAAGACCGCTTCCGAGATTGTTCAGGGAGATAAGACCGGTGATATTCCTTTGTCAGAGACTGTTAAGCAATATCTGAAAGAGAAATACAATAAACCCGGTAATGTCTTTGTAGGTGTCGCACATCGCCTGGATCGTCCTGTAAGCGGTCTTGTCGTATTTGCCAAAACAAGTAAGGCACTATCTCGTTTGAATGAGATGTTTAAGAATAGCGAAGTCAAGAAGACTTATTGGGCTATTATTAAAACTCCACCGAAAGAAATAGAAGGAGAACTCATAAATTATTTGGTGCGCAATGAAAGGCAGAATAAGTCTTATGCTCACGATCAAGAAGTTCCCAATAGTAAAAAAGCAATCTTGCACTATCGGTTGATAGGTAAATCGGAAAACTATTACTTATTGGAAATTGATCTTAAAACAGGAAGACATCATCAAATAAGATGTCAGTTGGCTAAGATGGGTTGCCCGATAAAGGGAGATTTGAAATATGGTTTTCCCCGTTCCAATCCCGATGGCAGCATTTGTCTGCATGCCCGTTATGTGCGCTTTGTTCATCCGGTATCTAAGGAGCAAATTGAAGTTGCAGCTCCTGTTCCGGAAGGAAATCTTTGGCAAGGGTTTCAAATGATATGAATTATCTTATTAAAATAGCATAATAAAAGCCGTTCCCGGGAATAGACAAGGTGGGAACGGCTTTTATTGTTAGTGTGCTTACTCTTATTTAGCAGGCTGCGTAGATTTATCCACGGTAGGAGAATCTTTTGCAGGGGAGTCACTAGGTTGATCCTTCTTTGGTTCCTCTGACTTCGATTTCTCCGGAGTGGAATCTTCTTTCGCAGGTTTATTTGCTGTGGAGTCTTTGCTTTGCTCTGTTACCGGTTTCTCTTTCTTCACGGGATCCTGAGCGTTTGCCAGAAATACATTCCCACTGACAAACATCATAAATGCTGCTGTTAGAATTACTTTTTTCATAATCATTCGCTTTTAATTAATAGATATATATAGAATTTAGTTTGAGTGTTCCGAACTCTTATATATCTAATCTTGGTCAAAAGTTGTGCCAAAAGGCAGGCTTTACTGTAAATCACTGTTAATTAAATGATTGTTGCGTGCTTCTAAGCCTCATGTTTGTGGATTGTGTTGTGGATGTGTGGAAATGGGTGGGGAATTATTCCACATTATTGCATTTCGTCATACTCATGACTAATTAATTGTAGGAGAGCAAAAATATTGTTTTCTAATGCATCTTGTTCAGCAGCAGCTTAAGGTTTATCTCCCGATTTAATATGATTTTAATAAATTATGCTGCAACAATTGCTGTTAAGGACGCTGATTTGCTCCTTAATCTGATATGATTCATAAAATAGTGATGCTATCTTCTCAATAGGAACGATTTATCCTCCGGTCTGATATCATTTTAATAAGTCATCATGCAGCAATTGCTGTCAATAACGCTGATTAGCTTCTTGATCTGATATGATTCCTAAAGTAATGATGCTATCTTCTCAATAGGAACGGTTTATCCCCGGTCTGATATTATTTTAATAAGTCATCATGCAGCAATTGCTGTCAATAACGCTGATTAGCTTCTTAATCTGATATGATTCCTAAAGTAGTGATGCTATCTTCTCAATAGGAACGGTTTATCCCCGATCTAATATGGTTTTTAATAAATTATGCTGCAACAGTTATTTTTAATAACGTGCCTTGCTCCTTAATCTGATATGATTCGTAAAATAGTGATGCTATCGCATTTCTCAATAGTAGAGCGGTTTATTCCCCAGTCTGATATGATAGTTGATTTGCAGCTCAGTCAGATATAATAATAGAGGTATAGTAGCCGTACGCGGATTTTTCATCGGTGTTGACTTATTACTCAGCTGGATATAATTTGTAGATAGTTATGTAACAACAGCTCCGAATGAAACCGCCTTATGATGAGATCTGATATTATTTTAACGAATTGTGATGTTGTGACAATGCTGAATGGAACGATCTTACAACTCAATTTCATATAGCTTTAACTTATTGTAGAGCGTCTTGCGATCTATGCCAAGTAGTTTTGCAGCCTTACTTTTATTATTGCCAGTATGTTGTAATGCTTCGAGTATTTGATTCTTTTCTGTTTCCTCGTTTCTCAATAGCATATCCGAATTATCCAATATATTACTCGTTTGAATATCTGAAAGCTCGTTGAGAGTGATGAATTTATCCGTAGCAAGTAATGTTGCCCGACGGATAATGTTTTTCATCTGTCGTAGGTTACCCGGCCATGCGTACTGTAGCAATGCATTTGATGCAGGCATATCAAAGCCGACAATCTGCTTGTTCAACTCAAGGTTTGCTTGGTCAAGGAAGAAATTGGCAAAGAGGAGAATATCATCACGGCGCTCTTTTAAAGAAGGCATTTGTAGCGTGAACTCATTTATCCGGTGATAAAGATCTTCACGAAAGTTTCCTTTCTCAATAGCTTGCTCTAAATTTTCGTTTGTAGCGGTAACGAGGCGGATATCTACACTTATTTCGTGATTGGAACCAATGGGGCGGACTTTTCGTTCTTGTATGGCCCGAAGTAATTGAATTTGTATCTCATAGCTAAGGTTTCCTATCTCATCCAAGAAGACAGTTCCTCCATCTGCCGCAACCAATGCGCCTGTTTTATCTGTTAAAGCTCCGGTAAAGGAACCTTTTATATGCCCGAAGAATTCAGATGCAGCCAAATCTTTGGGGACAGCCCCGCAGTCTATCGCAATGAAAGGCTTCTTTGATCGCTTACTGAGCTGGTGGATGCGGTGTGCCACGTATTCCTTGCCCGTGCCGCTGGCTCCATTGATCAGTACCGACATATTGGTCGGTGCCACTAATTTGACGTAGTTGTACAGTTGTTTTGCCGCATCGCTCTCACCTTCCAAATAATCCGAGTCCGGCGCACCATTCAATCCTTCTTTTCGGGGTACATTTTCTTCGCCCGAATACATGGTCTGTTGAGCTGCAACAGATGGTCTGTTAGGCTCTGACAGATGGTCTGTTGGAGCCCGATAGATGGTCTGTTTGGGATGAACGGATGATTGGCTTAAACTCTCCTTTATTTTCTTTAGAAGTTCATCGGGATTTACAGGCTTAGCTACATAATCACAAGCGCCGAGCTTCATGGCTTGTACGGCCGATTGGATATCTGCATAACTGGTCATCATGATGAATGGTATCTCAATGTTTTGAGTTCCCAACCACTTCAGAAGATCAATTCCGTCTTTGTCCGGAAGGCGAAGATCTGATAGTATCAAATCAATCTGTTCTGTCTCCAATGTTTTTTGCGCACGCGCAATGCTACTTGCTGAGGTTACCGAAAAACCTTTCTTTCCCAGCCATGTTTTTAGCATCATGCCATACGTAATATCATCTTCCACAATCAGTATAGATACCATATGCAATCCGTTTTCCTCTATTTTTGAAACAAAGGTAAAGTGTTTTGTATGAAAGTCGTATATTTGCAAACTTAATTTAACTTGATTCGGGGAGCGCTTCTACTTGAACTTTCTCTTTAACAGTGTACTGTGGAACCGCTTTGTTTATTTGACAGATAGTCATAGAAAAGGTATGATTATGAAAACAGTAAAGATGAAAAAGAATATTATTGTATTATTAACTATACTGGTTTGTTGCATTACGGCATGCAAATCGGGACAAAAGAAGAATAGAACTATGGGAAAAGAAACTATGTTTAAGATAGAAACCACAATGGGAGACATTGTCGTTAAATTGTACGATGATACCCCGAAACACCGTGATAACTTTATCAAACTGGTAGAAAAAGGAGTTTATGAAGGCACATTATTCCATCGAGTGATTAAAGACTTTATGATTCAGGCCGGTGATCCGCAATCAAAAGATGCTCCAAAAGGCAAGAGTCTTGGATCGGGTGATGTAGGCTATACTATTCCTGCAGAGTTCGTCTATCCCAAACACTTTCATAAGAAAGGTGTTTTGGCTGCAGCCCGTCAGGGTGATAATGTCAATCCGAAGAAAGAATCGTCAGGATGTCAATTCTATATTGTGACGGGTAAAGTATTCAGTGACTCCGCGTTGCTGAATATGGAACAGCAAATCAATGAAAACAGACTCTCTAATGTCTTTAATGCGTTGGCACAAAAACACATGAAGCAGATCTATAAGATGAGAAAAGAGAATGATGAGAATGGTTTGATGGAGTTGCAGGAGAAATTGATAGAGCAGGCAAAAGCTGAATCGGCCAAGCAACCGGAATTCCATTTCACACCCGAACAAATAAAAGCATATACCACTGTCGGTGGTGCTCCGCATCTTGATGGAGAGTATACTGTCTTTGGAGAAATTGTTGAAGGAATGGATGTGATTGATAAGATTCAGCAAGTGAAGACCGATCGGAGTGACCGTCCCGAGACAGATGTGAAAATCATAAAAATAGTACCGCTTGAAGATTAATAAACTGACTTTATCAAACGGTTTGCGGCTGGTGCATCATCAGGATCTCAGCACTCAAATGGTTGCATTAAATATACTGTATGACGTGGGAGCTCGCGATGAGCATCCCGAGCATACGGGTTTTGCTCATTTATTTGAGCATTTAATGTTTGGAGGTTCTGTTCATATACCCGATTATGATACGCCTTTACAGCAATCGGGTGGGGAGAATAATGCCTGGACAAACAATGATATTACAAATTATTACCTCACCATACCGCGTTCTAATGTAGAGGTCGGCTTCTGGCTCGAATCCGATAGGATGCAGGAACTGGCCTTTAGCGAACGTAGCCTCGAAGTGCAACGGGGTGTCGTTATGGAAGAGTTTAAGCAGCGTTGTCTGAACCAGCCTTATGGGGATGTCGGACATTTGATTCGTGCTTTGGCATACAAGGTACATCCTTATCGCTGGCCGACTATCGGATTGGATTTGTCGCACATTGCGAATGCAAAGCTCGAAGAGGTGAAAGATTTCTTTTTTCATTTCTATGCGCCGAACAATGCCATTCTTGCTGTGACCGGAAATATTGATTGGGAAGAGACTGTCCGGTTGGCGGAAAAATGGTTTGGTCCTATCCCTGCACGTGAAATTACACCAAGAAATCTTAATTACGAACCTGTTCAACAGGTTGAGCATCGGCAGGTAGTGGAGAGGGATGTCCCCATCGATGCTTTGTTCATGGCTTATCACATGTGCGAAAGGAATTCCGCTGATTATTATGCATTCGATATTCTTTCCGATATACTCAGCAACGGTCGCTCAAGCCGGCTAAACCAACGGCTGGTTCAAGAAAGCCAGTTGTTCTCGAGTATAGATGCCTATATATCCGGGTCACGTGATGCCGGTCTGTTTCACATCAGCGGTAAATTGGCATCTGGTGTTTCGCTCGAGCAGGCTGAAGCGGCGGTAAGTAATGAACTGGAACAATTAAAAAATGAGTTTATTGAACAGGCTGAGTTGGAGAAAGTAAAAAACAAATTTGAATCATCCCAGATATTCGGCAATATCAATTATCTGAATGTAGCGACGAATCTTGCTTGGTATGAATTGACCGGAAAGGCCGAAGATATTGACTCTGAAGTGGATGAATACAGAGCGGTATCAGCCGAACAATTGAGGGATGTAGCTCAGCGTTCTTTTGTCGACAGCAACCGTTCCGTCCTTTATTATAAGAGCAAATAATTGCTCTTATCGCAATAAACTAAGCTTTCATGACACTATTTGCAGGAAAGACCAACAGCCATTATCGCGCATTAATCTCACTTGGCGTCCCAATTATTATCGGGCAACTTGGAGTGATTATGCTTGGTTTTGCCGATACTTTTATGGTGGGACATCACAGTACCGAAGAACTTGCGGCGGCTTCGTTCGTCAACAATATCTTCACCTTGTGTATTATCTTCTGTACCGGTTTTTCTTATGGCCTGACTCCTGTAGTCGGTGAGCTTTATGGTAATCATCGTATTAAAGAAACCGGGCAAGCTCTCCGGTGCAGCTTGGTTGCCAATGTGTTGGTAGCGTTGCTTCTGACGGTTATCATGAGCATATTGTACTTTTTTCTCGATTATCTGGGACAACCTGAAGAATTGATGCCCTTCATCAAGCCTTACTATCTTGTGACATTGTTCTCCCTTATCTTTGTAATGATATTCAATGCGTTTAAGCAGTTTACCGATGGTATTACCGACACAAAAACAGGTATGTGGATATTGCTTGGCGGCAATTTGTTGAATATAGTAGGAAACTTTATATTGATCTATGGAGAGTTTGGTTTTCCCGAATTAGGATTGTTGGGTGCAGGTATCAGTACACTGGTTTCCCGTATAATAATGGTAATTGTCTTTGGCTATATCGTGCTTTATAGTTCCCGTTACACCCCCTATAGAAGCGGCTTTTTCCATTTACCATGGTCGCGGAGTGTATTCAAAAGACTCAATGCTCTCGGTTGGCCGATAGCCTTTCAAATGGGCATGGAGACGGCCTCCTTCAATTTCAGCACCATTATGGTGGGATGGCTTGGAGTGACGGCACTGGCATCACACCAGATCATGCTGACTATTTCGCAGTTCACCTTTATGATGTTTTATGGTATGGGAGCAGCTGTCGCTGTCCGCGTAAGTAATTTTAGAGGGCAGAATGATATGGAGAATGTACGCCGTTCGGCAAGAGCCGGCTTTCATTTGATATTGATGATGGCGGTGATATTGCTTAGTATCATCTTCCTTGTACGTTACCAGATTGGAGGCTGGTTTACGAATGACACCAATGTTTCTGTGGTGGTTTCCTCGTTGTTTTTACCTTTCCTTATCTATCAATTTGGTGACGGTCTGCAAATCAATTTTGCAAATGCCTTGCGAGGTCTTGAAGATGTGAAAGCCATGATGATTATGGCATTCATTGCATATTTTTTGATATCTTTGCCTATAGGGTACTTCTGTGGCTTTGTGCTCAACTGGGGCATTATAGGTGTTTGGATGACATTCCCCTTCGGACTAACCAGTGCAGGCATCATGTTTTGGTTAAGGTTCCGTTATAAAACGAAGTCGAGGTAGCCCGTCTAAACATATATAAAATGTTGGTTCATTGGGTGGTAAACGATTGAATAATATATCGAAAGGTAAAATAGCTGTCGGTTATGCATTGCTATTAGCCGTTTTACTCTTTTCCCTATTCTTTGTCTACAGAGAGATGGGGCATCTACTCTCGTCCGAAAAGAACGATTTTCTTAAGACAGACAGTCTGATTGTTCTTCTTCAAAAGAAAGATTCCAATACGGTCAGCTTATTACGCTCGCTTAGCGAAGCGCATGAAGGGCTTATACCGACTCGTGAAGTTGAACAGATACTTGCTCAGGAAGATAGCACGATACTCCGTCAAAGAGTACAACGCAAAGTGATTTCCCGACGCGATACCATTCTTACCAAACAAAAAAAGAAAGGCTTCTTCCGTCGGTTGGGTGAGGTATTCGTACCACCTAAAAAAGATACGGCTATCCATGTAAAGACCTCTTTGGAGTTTGCCACCGATACATTGCTCGATCCTTATAACCCTGTCGATTCCTTGCATGAGAAACTTCGAGGAGTTACCAATAAGAAAAAGGGTGTGGGATTAGCAGCTCAGCACCGTAGTGAAGTATTGCAACGTTTTAATGAGACTTTGACGATTCGTATTGACAGCTTGCTTAGGCAGTATGAACAGAACGCTTTGCACAAAGCTCATTCGGAAGCAGAATTGCGGCAATCCGTTCGCCAACGTTCCACTCTTATTGTGGGATGTTTTGCAATTGGGGGTATACTTCTTTCCGGCATATTCCTGATTTTGATTTGGCGTGATGTTACCCGTAGCAATCAGTATCGTCGTGAATTGGAGGATGCCAATAGAAAAGCAGAAGAACTGTTGGCTGCTCGTGAACGGTTAATGCTTGCCATTACGCATGATTTCAAGGCACCTCTAGGCTCTATTATGGGCTATGCGGAACTTCTTTCCCGGCTGACGATCGACGAGCGGCAGCGTTTCTATCTAAATAATATGAAGGTCTCGTCGGAGCACTTGCTTAAGTTGGTTTCCGATTTGCTTGAATTCCACCGCCTTGATCTCCACAAAGTCGAGATACAGCATATTTCATTCCATCCGTCTCACTTATTAGAAGAAATCAAAGCCAGCTTTGAGCCTATGGCTATGTCCAAGGGCCTTTATTTGCATAGTGAAATAACTCCCGAATTGGAAAACTCGTTTATAAGTGACCCGCTCCGTTTACGGCAGATTGTTACAAATCTACTTTCCAATGCCATAAAGTTCACCGATAGAGGAGGTATTACCTTGCACGCATCTTTGGGAGGTATAAACGATTCATCTCTATTGGGAGTGCATTTGAAAATAGCTATTTCCGACACCGGAAAAGGGATGCTGCCCGAAGACCGCGAGCGTATCTTTCATGAATTTACCCGCTTACCGGGCGCACAAGGAGAAGAGGGTTTCGGTCTGGGCTTGTCTATTGTCCGTATGCTAATTCGCTTGATGAAAGGCACGATAGAAGTTGAAAGTGAATTGGGCATAGGTAGCCGTTTTATTATCAGTATTCCTGTATCCCGTGCGCTTTCTAGTGCGGTTGTTCCCGGAGAGGGTCTTCCTGAAAGTAATGATGATATGGGAAATGTTTCACAGGATGAAGCTAAGCCTACAATTGTAGAGACGCCGATGAAAGTGCTTCTTATTGATGATGATAGCATACAGCTACAATTGACTTCCACGATGTTGGCACAACGACAGATAACTTCGGTTTGTTGCGTGGAGCCCCAACAGTTATGGGACGCTTTACAAACGGAGACATTTGATCTTCTTCTGACCGATATTCAGATGCCTGCCATTAATGGGTTCGATCTGTTGAAATTGTTACGCAGTTCCGATATACCACAGGCACGTTCCATTCCTGTTGTCGCAGTATCGGCGAGAATGGATATGAACCTTTCCCAATTACAGGAGGCGGGATTCTCCGGTTGCTTGAATAAGCCTTTTACTACCGATGAACTCATAAGGCTGGTCAGTGCTATCAGGCAACAAAGTACGCAAGCTTTTGAATTTACTAAACCCTCCGTATCCTGTGAAACGGATGCGTCGCAAGGATTTAATTTCTCTGCACTGACCGCATTTGCTGAAGATGATCGGGAAGCCACTAAATCTATATTGGAAAGCTTTATCAGTGAGACCCGTATTAATGTGGGCCGAATGCAACAAGCTTTAGAAAATCGTGATACCGGGTATCTAGCCGATATGGCTCACAAAATGCTTCCCTTATTTACTCTATTGAAAGCATCGGCGCTTGTTCATATCTTAAAAGAACTCGAAGCAGCGAGAAGACAACCTTTTACAACAGAAATTGAGACAAAAGGAAATGCTTCGTTGGAGATAATTGGCTCCGTTCTGTTAGAGGCCCGGAAATTACTTGATAAAGGATAGCCTTCGCTGCCCTGCTTCCCATTTTCCAGTATTTCGAAACAAACGAATAGAAAAAAATGTTTAGCTTTGTAGAGTAGTTGTTTATTGTTTAGCAATATTTTCATGAGAAAGAAGTGGTTGAAATGGATAGTTTGGGCAGTGTTTTCTCCCGTTTTGCTGTTTTTTATTTTGATGATATTACTCTATGTTCCTCCCGTACAAGATTTCTTAAGGAAGGAAGCCACTGAGTATGCATCGAAAGAAACCGGCTATAATATCTCAGTCGGCCGCATTGATTTGCGTTTTCCTTTAAACCTGCTACTTCGGCATGTTCAAATAGTCGGGAGACATACAAAGAAGTTCTCAAAGACTTCGCTACCTGATACACTACTGTCTTTTTCGAGCCTGAATGTACGCGTGCAGGCTTTGCCTCTTTTCGCCGGGCGGGTGGAGGTTGATGAAGTAACCCTGAAAAAAGTTTCGGTCAATTCTTTGGAGTTGGTTAAAGGCATGCACGTAAAAGGAGTGTTGGGTAAACTTTCCTTAGAAAGTCATGGAATCAATCCGGGTAAAGAAGAGGCGCTTGTTGATAAAGTGGAATTGAGTGACGCTCACATGATGCTTGCATTGGTCGATACGACTAAAACTCCCGAAGATAAAACAAAGAAAGAACTAAAATGGCGAGTAGTATTGCAACGGCTCCATCTAAAAAATGTATCAGTTGACTACCGGCAGCCATTCGATTCTACTCGTTTAGCTACGCGTATTGTGGATGCGGGATTGAGTGGTGGAGTGCTTGATTTACGCCACGCCTTCTATGGCTTGAAGAAACTGCAGGTGCGTAATGGCTATTTGAACTATGATGTTGGAAAGTCATTGCCTTCGAAAGGCTTCGACCCCTCCCATATTGCTTTGCGTGACATTATGTTTGAGGTGGATTCTGTCATTCTACATAAGCAAACCATGAATGCGGTCATCCGACAATTTATCCTAAATGAACGATCCGGTTTAAACGTATCTTCATTGACAGGACGTTGCTTTGTCAATTCTTCCATTATTCGCATACCAAACCTATCATTGCTGACTCCTCATTCCGAATTGAATTTTTCTTTTCGAACAGATAAAAAAATCTTTAAGAAGCCTTTTTTAGGACATTTGGAAACACGTTTGGACGGTCGTATTGGTAGTCCGGATGCTATTCTTTTGCTGGGAGGTTTACCTGATGAATTCAAAAAGGCATATCCATTCCGCCCATTGACACTTCATGTTGGTTTAAAGGGTGATCTGCAACAGCTGGATATATCCCGTTTGATGGTCGACTTGCCCGGTGCTTTTTCTATTTCGGGTAAAGGGAAATTCAATAATTTGGGCAATAATCTCAAGCGAAAAGGACATGTTGATTTGAATATGAGTATGCGGAATCTTCAGTTTCTGGTAGGTATAGCTGGCTTTAAGCCAGGCGGAAATCTAGCAGTACCCGACAGTATGAATTTAAAAGCCTCCATTGGACTTGATGGTTTACGCTATAATGCTGACGTTGCGTTGAAAGAAAGAGGAGGGACGGTTAAGATGGTAGCTTCCTGTAATACAGCCAAACGGGATTATCAGGCAAAGATTTTTGTAGACGCATTGCAGTTGCACCATTTCTTGCCAAAAGATTCTCTATATGAACTTAGTGCTGAATTTACCGCAAAAGGAAGTGGCTTCAATCCTTTAGCAAGGAAATCTTATGTTGAGGCTCGAATGTCTCTTAAACATCTTCAATACGGCCGGTGGCATATTTCGGATGTCGATCTTAATGCTTTGATCAAAAACGCTTATCTCAAAGCTAATCTGAAAAGTAATAATACACTGCTCAAGATGGAGGGGAATTGCGGGCTGTCTTTAGGGACTCGTTATCTCGATGGAAATGTGCAAATGGCTGTTGAACAATTGGATATTTACAAGTTAGGTTTTACTTCCCAACCGTTGAGGCGTCCTTTTGCTTTTAATCTTCAGGGGCAGGCGCATCGCGATTCGATAAGTGTTAAGGCAAATGCCGGAGATTTGGACTTGGACTTTCGTTCACATAACAATTTTCAGACACTTTTAAAACAGACCAACAAACTTGCTACTGTATTGAAAAAACAGATCAAGGCTAGATACCTTGATCACGGGGCTATTCGAAAGGTTTTGCCAACTGCGGGAATACAACTTCGTATGGGTAAGAATAATCCGGTAAGTGATTTCCTTGCGACAAAAGATATTCGTTTCAATGATTTCCTTCTCCGTTTCGGGATGACTCCACGGATTGGGATAAATGGGCGTACTGCAATACATGGTTTGCGTGTGGACTCTTTGCAATTGGATACAATCTACTTTACTGTGAGGCAAGATACAAGTCGCATGAATTTACAGGGAGGAATAATAAATGGCCCTAAAAATCCCCAATATGTTTTTCGCAGTACATTGACAGGAGAGATTCGTAATAATGATGCTGATTTGAGTCTGAATTTTTTAGATTCCAAGGGAAATGTCGGACTACAGATCGGTGTCAATGCGCGCCCTGTCTTGGGTGGTCAGAACAAAAAAGCCGATGGAATACTTTTCCGGCTCACTCCCGATGAACCAATTATCGCCTTTAGAAAATTCCATTTTATAGATAATAACAACTGGATTTACCTCCATAAAAATATGAGGGTTTATGCCAGTGTGGATATGATGGATAAGGATAATGTAGGTTTTAGGATGCATTCCATCAAAGAGGACTCGGTCTCTTTACAGAATATGGATATTGAATTGCGTCGTATACGCTTGGATGAGGTGAGTCGCATATTACCCTACTTCCCTGACTTTTCGGGACGTTTGTCTGCTGAAACTCATTATATTCAGACTCCAACTTCGCTACAAATATCCACTGAAGCGAATGTTGAGAAGCTGACTTATGAAGGGCAGCATGTGGGTAATGTCGGAATCGGTGTGACCTGGCTTCCGGGAGAATCCGGTACGCATTATCTCAACTCTTATTTCACTTGTGAAGGCAAAGAAGTGATGACGGCTGAAGGTACATTGAAACGTCGGGGTGCGAACGACTCAATCCGGGTGGAAAGTCATTTTGATCATTTCCCCATATCATTGGCTAATCCGTTTATTCCCGATCGGGTGATTTCATTCAACGGAGATGTGGATGGCGGAGTCAATATCTCAGGGACATTGGAGAAACCGGACATCGGTGGCGAACTTAAATTGGATAGTGTCACGCTCTATGCCCGGCAGGCGGGTGCCCGTTATCATTTTGATAATCGTCCCGTTTACATTAAGAACAATCAGTTATTATTCGATAAGTTTGCCATTTACACTACTTCGAAGAATCCGTTTACCATTGATGGGAATATAGATTTTAGAGATTTTCGAAGACCTGTCGCACGTCTTGACTTACTGGCCCGCAAATACACATTGCTTGATGCACCCCGGACTCGGGAGAGTTTGATCTATGGTAAGGTATATGTCGATATGAGAGGTACTGTTCGTGGCCCGTTGGACGCTTTGGTTATGCGTGGCAATATGAATCTTTTGGGCAATACCAATGTCACCTATGTGATGGCTGATTCTCCTTTGACCGTTGAAGACCGTTTGGAAGGGCTTGTCACTTTCACTTCTTTCCGGGATACCACTTTGGTAAAGCCGGAGCCCAAGTCTATTGGCTTTGCCGGTATGGATATGCTAATGTCCGTACATATTGATAATGCGGTGCGTCTGAGAGCTGATTTGAGTTATGATCGTAGCAAATTTGTGGAGTTGGAAGGAGGGGGCGACCTGTCCTTGCACTATACACCACAGGGTGATGTGAATCTGACGGGAAGGTATATACTTTCGGGAGGTACAATGAAGTACTCTCTTCCGGTAATTCCGCTAAAAGAGTTCAATTTGGAAAATGGCAGTTATGTCGATTGGTCGGGGAGTATGATGAACCCGTCTTTGAACCTTACGGCAACTGAGAGAGTACGGGCATCGGTAGCTGATGGAGATAATGGTGCTTCCCGGATGGTTAATTTTGACATATCCGTGAGTATCCGAAATCGCTTGGAAAAGCCCGATTTATTATTTGATATTAGCGCTCCGGATGATCCTACGGTTGAAAATCAATTGGCAGCTATGGGTGCAGAAGAACGCAGTAGACAAGCTATTGCAATGCTGGTAACCGGTGTTTATCTCAATAATACGGGTAAGAGCAACATGAATATGGGGAATGCTCTCAACAGTGTTCTTCAAAGTCAGATAAGCGCTTTAGCTGGTGCTGCTTTCGGCAATTTTTCGGTAGGTATTGAAAATCATAACGGCTCGCAACCGGGAGACAATAGAGGTACCGATTATAGCTTCCGCTACTCTCAACGTTTCTTTAATGACCGTGTACAGGTTGTTATAGGTGGAAAAGTTTCGACAGGGTCCAATGCAACGAATGATACGGAATCCTTTATTGATAATATTTCGTTGGAATATCGTTTGGATACATCCGGAACGCGCTACATTCGGGTCTTTCATAATAAAAATTATGAAAGTGTCTTGGATGGGGAGATCACAGAAACCGGAGTCGGAGTGGTTTTCCGTAAACGGATGGATAATCTGGGTGAATTGTTTATTTTTAAAAGAAGAAATAAAGAAGTCGAGGATAAGAAATGAGATATGTAACAGCTATTTTAATCGGATCTATATTCTTGTTTGGTGCTTGTTCTACAACAAAGAATCTACCGGAAGGAGAAGTACTCTATACCGGGCAGAAGAAAATGGTTGTGGAAAATCGATCTTCAACGCCGGTTGGTCTTAATGCGATGGAAGAGATTGAAGCTGCCTTAGCCAAGGCGCCTAACAATTCTTTTCTTGGTAGTTCTGTTTACCGTACTCCTTTTCCTGTTGGATTATGGTTCTATAACAGTTTCGTAAAGAGCAATGGTAAATTTGGAAAATTTATGTTTAAACATTTTGCGGCTGAGCCGGTATTTATCTCTACTGTGAACCCGGGAATTCGTGCCAAAGTTGCTACGAATATTTTGCATGAATACGGTTACTTTAATGGGACAGTTGGTTACAAAAAGTTTGTCAATCAGGGAGATAGTTTGAAAGCTAAAATCCAGTATACCGTAAATATGCGAACCCCTTATTTTATAGATACATTATATTACTATGGCTTTCCTAATAAAACGCTGGATATAATTAAATCAGGTAACCGTAACTCTACACTAAAATCTGGCAAGCAGTTTAATGTTGTTGACCTTGATGCGGAACGTACTAGAGTCAATACATTATTGCGAAATATGGGTTACTACTATTTTCGTTCCGATTATCTGACTTATCAGGCGGATACGACTCTAGTGCCCGGCGGGCATGTCAGTTTGCGCATGACACCTGTGGCTGATATACCGGCGGGGACGCAGCGCCCTTATTATTTAGGCAATACATCTTTCTATCTTAGAGGGCCTCAAGGACAAATGCCAACGGATAGTTTGCTTTATAAAAATCTATGGATACACTATTACGATAGATTAAAAATCCGACCGAATATGCTTTACAGGTGGCTACATTATCAGGGATATCGTAGAAAACGCCAGACGCAGGGAAACACGATGATGCGAAAACGTCCGGAGGGATTATTCAGTCAGTACAGACAGAGTAGAATACAGGAACGTTTAGCTAATTTGGGTATTTTCGGTTATATGGAAATGCAATATATACCGAGAGATACAGCATTGATATCAGATACTTTGGATGTAAATATTCTAGCGTCATTGAATAAACCCTATGATGCGGAATTGGACTTTAATGTGACCATGAAGAGTAATAACCAAACTGGACCGGGAGCAGCATTTACCGTTACTAAAAATAATGTATTCGGTGGGGGTGAGACATGGAATGTAAGGTTGACCGGATCATACGAATGGCAGACCGGGAAAAACAGAAGCTCCATGATGAATAGTTATGAGATGGGTTTGTCGACATCCCTTACTTTTCCCAGAGTTGTTTTTCCCAGGTTAGGAACTCTTGAATATGACTTTCCGGCTACTACGACTTTTCGACTCTATACTGATCAGTTGAACAGATCGAAATATTATAAGCTGCTTGCTTTTGGAGGCAATGTGACTTATGACTTTCAACCTCGTCCAACGATCAAGCATAGCATTACCCCCTTCCGGTTGACATTTAATACGTTGAGCAATCGGACTGCAGCTTTTGACTCATTGCAGAGTGCTAATCCTGCACTTTATATCAGTCTGCGGAATCAATTTATTCCGGCATTTGAGTACACTTATACTTATGATAATGGTAACCTGAGGACTGTTCGGCATCCTTTATGGTGGCAAACCACCCTGACTTCAGCGGGTAATGTGACATCCTGCATCTATCGTATCTTTGGAGAGCCTTTTGATAAAAAAGGAAAAGAGCTTTTGGGCGTACCGTTTGCACAATTTTTGAAAGTCAATTCCGAACTACGCTATCACTTTAGAATAGACAAGAACCAAATGATTGCTTCACGCATTGCCGCAGGTGCGATTTGGTCGTATGGTAATGCCACTATTGCTCCTTACACGGAGCAGTTCTATGCCGGTGGAGCCAATAGTGTGCGTGCATTCATGTCCCGTACAATAGGTCCTGGGGGTTATCATCCTGACAAGAACGATAAATACGCTTTTATTAACCAAGTCGGGGATATTCGTCTCGAAGCTAATCTTGAATACCGCTTTCGCCTTATCGGAGATTTGCACGGAGCTATATTTCTTGATGCCGGTAATGTGTGGTTGATGAGAGATGATCTTACCGAGGGGAATGAACGCAAAGAAGGACGATTCCGGTTAAAAGATTTTCCTGATCAGATTGCATTAGGAACGGGAGCCGGATTGCGTTACGATATGGATTTTCTTGTTTTCAGGGTAGACTGCGGTATTGGTCTACATGCACCTTATGATACCGGAAAAACAGGCTATTACAATATTCCGAGCTTTAAAGACGGAATGGCTTTTCATTTTGCAATAGGCTATCCTTTCTGACCCCAATATTACAATATCTACAGAGAAAATGTTTTTGCTTTTTTATTCCTCCTTATAACGCTTTCAGAAATTATGGTGTATCTTTGCACCCACTAAACGGTAACACTAACCTTTATTATTAACTACATAATCATGAAACCTACTTTATTTGTATTGGCTGCCGGAATGGGTAGTCGTTATGGGGGATTAAAACAACTCGATGGTCTGGGCCCGAATGGCGAAACAATAATGGATTATTCTATTTTTGATGCTATCCGTGGAGGATTTGGTAAGGTTGTTTTTGTAATACGTAAAGATTTTGAGAAAGATTTTCGCGACAAAATTCTGAGCAAATATGAGAATCATATTCCGGTGGAATTGGTGTTCCAAGCATTGGATAACCTTCCGGCTGGATTCACTTGTCCTGAAGAGCGCGTTAAACCGTGGGGAACAAATCACGCTGTACTTATGGGTAAAGATGTGATTAATGAACCTTTTGCGGTGATCAATGCTGATGATTTTTACGGACGTGACAGCTTTGCTGTTTTGGGAGAAGCTCTTTCCGAAATGACTGGAAAGAAGAATGACTACTGCATGGTAGGATATCGTGTAGGTAATACATTATCCGAAAGTGGATCGGTAGCACGCGGCGTTTGCGAAACAAATCCTGAAGGCTACTTGACAACTGTTGTCGAACGTACAGCTATTGAACGCATTGATGGCAAAGTGTCTTTTAAAGATGAGAACGGTGTAATGCAAACTATTGGTGACAATACTCCTGTGTCAATGAACATGTGGGGCTTTACTCCTGATTACTTTGCTTATTCCGAGGAGTACTTCAAGGAATTCCTGAACGAAAATAAGGATAACTTGAAAGCTGAGTATTTTATTCCTTTGATGGTGAATAAACTCATAAATGAAGGCACTGCCCGTGTTAAAGTTCTTGATACGGTTAGTAAATGGTTCGGAGTAACTTATGCAGCTGACCGTCAGGGAGTAGTGGATAAGATTCAAGCTCTTGTAGATGCAGGCGAATATCCAGCTAAACTGTTCTGATAATTTTAGAGAACGATATAAAGAAAAGGGGTGTGTCAAAAGCCCCTATTTCATAAAAACGCCCTTGTTACAGCATGTTGTAGCAAGGGCGTTCTGCTATTTTTTTGGCTTTTGACACACCTTCTTATTATGCAGCTATTTTGCTTCTTATTTCAAGTCTTTCAATTCCCAACCCAATGCACTTGCACCTAATACGGCTGCATCAGAGTCTTTCAATTCAGACATCAATAGTTTTGCTTTGCCTTTGAATATAGTGAGGATATTCTTATCGATAGCCTTTTGGATAGGATTGAATATATAGTCACCTGATTTTGCCAGACCTCCGAATAAAATAATCGCTTCAGGACTTGAGAAGGCAACAAAGTCGGCGATTGCTTCACCTAAGATGGTACCTGTATATTCAAAGATATCTTTTGCAAGTTGATCTCCTTTCACAGCGGCATCATATACATCTTTACTTGTGATGCTTTCAGCCGGTGTGGCACGTAAAAGGCTGGCGTCGGTTCTTGCAGTAAGAAACTCTCTTGCAGTACGGGCTACTCCTGTTGCAGAACAGTAAGTCTCCAGGCAGCCATGACGACCACAACCACATAGACGACCATTGTCGCGGCGTATGATAGTATGACCCAGTTCTCCGGCAAAACCATCATGTCCGTACACCATTTGTCCGTTGATCACGATTCCGCTACCAACTCCGGTTCCTAATGTAATCATGATAAAATCCTTCATTCCACGGGCAGCACCATAAGTCATTTCACCAATAGCGGCAGCATTAGCATCATTTGTCAATGCAGTAGGAATGCTTAAACGTTCTTCAAACATTGCAGCCAAAGGGATAATACCTTTCCATGGCAAGTTTGGAGCAAATTCTATTGTTCCGCTATAGTAGTTTCCGTTTGGAGCGCCTATACCGATACCTTTTATTTTATCAACTCCTCCATTAGCGATGATAAGGGGAAGCAGGTTTCTGCAAACTTCGTCCACATAATCATCCACTTTCTCAAAAGACCCGGTTTTGATCGAGCTACTTGCGATGATTGTTCCTCTTGCGTCTACAATACCGAAGACGGTGTTTGTTCCGCCTATATCAATGCCCACTACATAGGGCCTCTCCATACTTGAATTCATGATACTACAGTTGTTTTTAAAGGGTTAGTTCATTTATTTATGGATACAAATTACACAAAGAAAAATGATACCGCAAAATCTTTTTTAAAAAAATTCATCTCTTTTGCAACTTTTCGTTACCCCTGTGCGTCTAATAATGAAAATAGATCGTTATTTATTAAAAAAGGCTAGAAACGTGATACATTTGAAGGACATTAATAAGACCTATAACAACGGAGCACCAATGCATGTGCTCAAAGGCATTGATCTCGATATAAATAAGGGTGAATTTGTTTCCATAATGGGCGCTTCGGGGTCTGGCAAATCAACTTTGCTCAATATTTTGGGTATCCTGGATAACTATGATACAGGTGAATATTACTTGAATGGTACGCTTATAAAGAATTTGAGTGAAACCAAAGCGGCAGAGTATCGGAATCGCATGATTGGATTTATCTTTCAATCTTTCAATCTCATCTCTTTTAAGAATGCAGTGGAAAATGTGGCATTGCCTCTTTTCTATCAAGGTATAAGTCGACGCAAACGTAATGCGCTTGCATTAGAGTATCTTGATCGTTTGGGACTTAAAGATTGGGCAAACCATTTACCCAACGAAATGTCCGGTGGGCAGAAACAGCGCGTTGCAATAGCACGTGCATTAATTACCCAACCCCAGATAATTTTAGCGGATGAGCCGACAGGCGCTTTGGATAGTAAGACTTCTGTTGAAGTTATGCAAATATTAAAAGATTTGCACAGTACGGGCATGACAATCGTTGTGGTTACTCATGAAAGTGGTGTTGCCAATCAGACGGATAAGATCATCCATATAAAAGACGGAATAATAGGAAGTGTGGAAGAAAATAGAGATCATGATGCTTCTCCTTTCGGGCAAAACGGTTTTATGAAATAATACGAGCGGATACGCTAATTTTTCTTACTTAATAATTATAACGTATGCTTGATCTTTGGCAAGAAATATATGGTACAATCAAGAGAAATAAACTCAGGACTTTTCTTACAGGATTTGCTGTGGCTTGGGGTATTTTCATGTTAATTGTACTTCTTGGAGCCGGAAACGGACTTATTCATGCTTTTGAAAAGTCGTCTTCCGAACGAGCTTTGAATTCTATTCGCATCTTTCCCGGTTGGACCAAAAAGTCTTATGACGGATTAAAAGAAGGACGTCGTATTCAGTTGGAAAATAAAGACCTTGTATCAACCGAGGAAACTTTTTCGGAGAATGTAGTCAGCGCAGGGGCAACTGTTGAGCAAAGTGATGTAAATATCAGTTTCGGACAGGAATATGTCAGTATGTCTTTACTTGGAGTTTTTCCGAACTATACGGAGGTTGAAACTGTGAAAACCGCAACAGGTCGTTTTATTAATCACATAGACTTGCAAGAGCGCAGAAAAGTTATTGTTCTTCATAAAAAGACTGCAGAAATCCTTTTTGGTAAGACACATACCGAACCTATCGGGCAGTTTGTAAATGCGGGAGGAGTTGCTTATCAGGTTATCGGCACCTATAACGATCAGGGAGACCGTGGAGCAAATGAAGCTTATATACCGTTTTCCACTCTGCAGACAATTTACGATAAAGGGATACAGCTGAATAACATCATATTCACTACCAAGGGATTGAACTCTATAGCTCAAAATGACACTTTTGAAGTAAATTATCGTAAAGTGATCGGAGCTAATCATCGCTTCGACCCGAAAGACGACAGTGCGATATGGATTTGGAATCGCTTATCCAACTATATGCAGACACAAAAAGCAATGGGCATACTTCGTACGGCAATATGGGTAATCGGTATTTTTACACTACTCAGTGGTATTGTAGGTGTATCCAATATTATGCTGATAACCGTTAAGGAAAGAACGCGTGAATTCGGTATACGGAAAGCTCTTGGAGCCAAACCTATTTCAATATTACGATTGGTTATTATAGAAAGTGTGGTGATCACTACGCTGTTTGGCTATATTGGTATGGTGATAGGCATTGCCGCCACGGAATGGATGAATGTGGCGTTTGGTAATCAGACGATGGATGCCGGTGTGTTCCAGCAGACCATGTTCTCCGATCCTACCGTCGATATGGGAGTTGCTATTCAAGCAACATTGACCTTGATTATTGCCGGTACGCTTGCCGGTTTCTTCCCCGCTAAAAAAGCAGTGAGTATACGTCCTATTGAGGCTTTACGGGCAGAGTAGTTAAATGATGAATTATTCAATGAAAAGAGTATGAGAATAGATATTGATTCTTGCGAGGAAATCCTCATTACGATAACAAGAAATAAGACTAGGAGCTTATTGACTGCTTTCGGAGTATTCTGGGGAATATTCATGTTAGTGGCTCTTATTGGAGGTGGACATGGAATGCAGGAGCAAATGAAGAAGCAATTCGAGGGATTTGCTACTAATTCGGGTTTTGTCGCAGCAGAGAAGACGGGTGAGGCTTATAAAGGTTTCCGTAAGGGACGTGCTTGGGATTTGGAACTTGAAGACATTGAACGTTTACGGCGTGGAGTCCGTGAATTGGAACATGTCACTCCTTCCATTGCAAACTGGGGCTCAACGGCAGTCTATGAAGACAAAAAATATAGTTGTACGGTTAAAGGACTTTTCCCTGATTATGAGTTTATAGAACATCAAAAGATTTCGTTGGGACGGTTTCTTAATGATGTCGATATTAGTGAGGCACGAAAAGTCTGCGTAATAGGTAAGCGTGTTTATGAAAGCCTTTTCAAACCGGGGGAAGACCCTTGTGGGAAATTTGTAAAAGTCAATGGCGTTTATTTTCAAATTGTCGGGTTGTGTATCTCCGAAGGGAACATAAACATACAAGGAAGGGCTTCTGAGGCGGTGACAATACCTTTCACCACTATGCAACAAGCTTATAATATCGGGAATAAAATTCATGTGGCGTGTTTCACAGTGAAGCCGGGGGTAAAAGTGACCGATCTACAAGATAAAATAGAAGGGGTGATTAAAAAAGCCCATTATATTGCCCCGAATGATAAGCAGGCGGTCATGTTCCTCAACGCCGAAGCAATGTTCTCCATGGTTGATAATTTAATGGCAGGTACACGAATCCTAATTTGGATGGTGGGGCTGGGTACATTATTTGCCGGTGCTATTGGTGTTTCCAATATTATGATGGTGACGGTGCGTGAACGTACTACTGAAATAGGTATCCGCCGTGCCATTGGAGCCCGTCCGCGTGATATTCTACAACAAATCTTATCGGAGAGTCTCGTGCTGACTTCGATTGCCGGAATGGCGGGGATTTCATTTGCCGTACTTATACTTCAAGTCTTGGAGGCGGCAGTCAACGATCCGGGCCAGACAACGATACATTATCAAGTTTCATTTGGTCTTGCAATGGGTACTTGCTTTTTGCTTGTCTTCTTGGGAATATTGGCCGGACTGGCTCCCGCCTATCGTGCAATGGCCATTAAGCCGATTGATGCGATACGCGACGAATGATGCTTATGATAGAGATTATTGGTTTTTTTGATAGAGACATTTATAAAGAAATTTAGAAAATAATATATTATTCCTATGAAAAAGTATTTTAAGATTGCATTATTGGTGGTTGTTGCCGCCGTTTTTATCGGAACCTTCGTGTTTTTGTATAAAAAATCGCAACCAAAAGTTACTGTTTATGAGGTTGTATCGCCTGAAACTACAGATTTGGCAAAAACAACAGTTGTGACAGGGAAGGTTGAACCTAGAGATGAAATCCTCATCAAGCCACAGATTTCGGGTATTATTGATGAAGTCTATAAAGAAGCGGGACAGAGTATTCATAAAGGTGAAGTGATAGCTAAAGTTAAAGTTATACCTGAGCTGGGAAGCTTAAACTCAGCTGAGAGTCGTGTTCGTTTGGCGCAAATTAATGCAAAACAAGCTGAAGTGAACTTTTCACGCGTGAAGAAGATGTTTGATGATAAACTGATCAGCAAGGAAGAATATGAGAAAAGTGATGTCTCTGCTAAACAGGCTCGGGAAGAACTTAGCACAGCTAAAGATAATCTCGAAATCGTAAAAGAAGGAATCACAAAGAACAGTGCATCTTTTTCAAGCACGCTCATCCGTTCCACTATCGACGGACTTATTCTTGATGTCCCTGTTAAAGCAGGAAACTCTGTGATTATGAGTAATACGTTTAATGATGGCACCACGATAGCAACTGTTGCTAATATGAATGACCTTATCTTTAGGGGTAAGATTGATGAAACCGAAGTAGGACGCATTCGCGAAGGTATGCCGGTGAAACTTACTATCGGAGCATTGCAGAATCTATCATTCGAAGCTAATTTGGAATATATCTCTCCTAAAGGCGTTGAAGAAAACGGAGCAAATCAGTTTGAAATTAAAGCTGCGATAAAGATCCCTAATAACGTGAAGATCCGTTCCGGTTATTCTGCTAATGCCGAAATTGTATTGGATAATGCCAAGAAGGCACTTACCATACCCGAAAGTACTGTTGAATTTAAAGGGGATAGCACTTTTGTCTATATCCTTAAGAAAAGTGACCCTGTGCAGACATTCGAACGTAAACGAGTTATAGTAGGTATGAGTGATGGCATTAAGATTGCTGTCAAGAGTGGCTTGACCGCGAAAGATAAAGTGCGCGGAGCAGAAAAGAAAGATAAACAATGATAGTTGCTTTATGAAAGGGAATGATATGAAAAAAAATATACTACTCTTTGGCTTGGCTGTCTGCTGTCTTTCGGGACAGGCGCAGGAAGTGTGGACATTGCGTCGTTGCATAGATTATGCCATTGAACACAATATTGATATAAGGAAAAGCGCGAATGTAGCTGAGCAAGATGCTGTAAATGTAAATACGGCAAAATGGGCTCGCCTGCCGAATTTAAATGGGGGTGCCGGACAAAATTGGTACTGGGGACGTGCTCAGGTGCCGATGAAGGATGCCGACGGAAGGGAATATACCGGTTATGTAAACACGAACAGCAATTCTACAAGTTTGCAATTGAATGCCAGTGTTCCTTTGTTTACCGGTTTTGAAATTCCTCATCAATACGCTTTATCCAAACTCAATCTGCAAGCGGCATTATCCGATCTTGAAAAAGCTAAAGAAGATGTTTCTGTAAACATTGCATCATCTTATTTGCAGGTTCTGTACAATAAAGAACTGCATGAGGTGGCACTTGGTCAGGTTAAGCTAAGTAAAGAGCAATGCGCCCGTATCGTCCGTATGGAAGAATTGGGTAAAGCTTCACTGGCTGAAGTTGCTGAGGCTAAATCGCGTGTGGCGCAGGATGAGATGAGTGCGGTACAGGCCGAAAATAATTATCGGTTGGCTTTACTCGATTTGAGTCAGCTCATTGAGTTACCTACACCTGAAGGTTTTACTTTACCCACACCTGACACGGATATCAAGCTCAATCCACTTAGTCCTCCGGATGAAATTTATCAATATGCGGTAGGTAATAAAGCGGTTGTTCAGGCTGCACAGTATCGGTTGGAAGGAAGTAAGCATAACATACGCATTGCCGAGAGTGCTCTCTATCCTCAACTGACTCTTAACGGAAGTCTTGGCACAAGTTATCAATCAACTTTGAGTGACAATTTCAACTCACAGATGAAGAATAACTTTAATAAGTATGTTGGCTTGAGCCTGAATGTACCTATCTTCAATCGTTGGGCTACCCGCAATCGCATTCGTACCGCCAAATTGCAACAAGAAAACTATTCGTTGCAACTGGATAATGTAAAGAAAGGGTTATATAAAGAAATACAACAAGCATGGTATAATGCTATAGCTGCCGACAGTAAATACAATAGTAGCGTTGTTGCAACTAATTCCAGTGAAGAGTCTTTCAGACTAATGAGTGAGAAATATGAAAACGGAAAAGCAACTGCAGTGGAATATAACGAGGCTAAACAAAACTTATTCAAGGCTCAGTCAGGCGAGTTACAAGCTAAATATGAATATTTGTTCCGCACTAAACTTCTAGACTTTTACAAAGGGATCCCTTTGGAATAATATTGAGTGGTTTTCTATTTATAAATCCTCTTTTGGCATATTGCTGGAAGGGGATTTTTTTAACCCGTTATTATTCTTTACCTTTGCCGCGAATAACCGAGTATGGGAAAATAAATTAGTATGAAAACGGTTAAGCATAAAATTCTGTTGGGAACTCTTTATGGAACTGTTTGTCTCTTCATAATACTGACAACTCTTTTTATTAGTCGAAATGCGATCTTGCATTATTTCGCTGATCGCCGTATATCCAGTTTGGAAAAAGATTATGGACTGAATATTCATTATTCCAGTCTTAATCTTAGTGGATTGAATACGATCTCTTTGAATGACTTTACAGTTGTTCCGCTACAAAGGGATACTTTACTTACCCTGGAATCATTGAACGTTCGGCTTGGATTATGGAATTTGCTTCAGGGAAAGCCTGATGTGAGGGATGTACATTTGGATGGTCTGGATGTCCGGTTTATAAAAAAAGACTCAATAGCCAATTACGATTTTCTGTTTCGTTCTCCTCAAAAGAAAGAAAATCAGGATGAGGATAAATTGGATTATAAGAAGCGATCACAAGCTTTACTCGACTTATTATTCGGCTTGCTCCCACGTAATGGGGAATTGACCGGATTGCATATCCTCGAACAAAAAGATGATAAGTTTGTCGCACTTTCCATCCCTCAGTTCCGTATATCCGGTAATCATTTTGAGGCGACGGTGTCCATAAAAGAGGATTCCGTGAGTCAGACTTGGCGGACAGAAGGTGAGCTAAATCCACCGGAACGCCGCTTGAATGCAAAATTGTATACTCTCCATCACGGGGAAATTACTCTGCCCTACGTTACCCGCCGTTTTGGAGCAGATGTAAAGTTTAGCAGCCTTAATTTCAGTCTGATGCAAGAGAATGATCGTCATGGTGCTGTGTGCATCAGCGGTGCTGCCGAGATCAACGGGCTAAGTATATACCATAAGCGGCTATCTCCTGAAGTGATTAATCTTAACCGCGGACAATTAGATTATCGGGTGAATATTTTCCCCCATGCATTAGAGTTAGATAGTGGGAGTGTGGCACGTTTCAATACGCTGGCCTTTCATCCATACATCCATGCCGAGCGATTTGAAAAGAGTATTCACGAACGTTATTGGCATTTTATTGTCTCTGTTCGTAAGCCTTGGTTCCCGGCACAGGAGTTATTCGGTTCTTTACCTGCGGGACTTTTTGAAAACCTTCAAGGTATGCGAACAACGGGACAATTGGCTTATAATTTTCTTTTTGATGTTGATTTTTCACAACTGGATAAGCTGAGACTAGAGTCGGAACTTAAGTCGAAGAACTTCAGAATAGTAAGTTATGGCAAGACAAGCCTGACTAAAATGTCCGGTGAGTTTCTGTACACGGCTTATGAAGACGGGCGACCGGTACGCACATTTCCGATAGGACCTTCATGGGATCATTATACGCCATTGGATAGTATTTCTCCTTTGCTTCGCATGTCTGTAATGCAGAGTGAAGACGGAGCCTTCTTCTACCATCACGGATTTTTGCCTGACGCTTTGCGCGAAGCTCTCATTTATGACCTTAAAGTCCGTCGATTTGCCCGTGGGGGTAGTACAATCTCTATGCAACTTGTCAAGAATGTATTTTTGAATCGAAATAAGAACATTGCCCGTAAGCTTGAAGAAGCTCTCATCGTGTGGCTCATAGAAAATGGTCGACTGACTTCTAAAGAACGAATGTATGAAGTATATCTGAATATAGCCGAGTGGGGGCCACTTATTTATGGTGCACGTGAAGCTGCAGAGTTTTATTTTAATAAGCGCCCTTCACAACTGACGGCTGAAGAATCAATCTTTTTGGCCTCTATTGTGCCGAAGCCTAAGCATTTTAGAAGTTCTTTCACTGCTACAGGACAGTTGAAAGAGAATCAGGCGGGTTATTATCGTCTGATTACGAGGCGGCTCGTGAAAAAAGGCTTACTCACAGAAGAGGAAGGAGAGGCTATACTTCCTGTTGTTGAGCTGAATGGTCCTGCGAAAAAGTTCTTTGTGACCGATTCTATAGCAACAAGCTCTGATGAGCCGGTTGAGAATTAGAATATAGACCTATATTAACTATATTATAACCAAATGCTTGTTCCGAGTCGGAAACCGATATGACGTTTCAGATTCATTTCTTCGAGTAGGAAGCCTTCTGTCTTTGCGGTCATTCCTAAATTGACAGATAATCCTTTAAGGCCTTTAGTACTCGAAAAGAAGCGATATTTACCTGTGATATCGAAAGCGCCACCTGCTTTTCCCGAATTTTCTCTGAAGGCTAATTCTTGGGGTTGTACCCATCCGTGTAATGACGTATCAACGGTAATGTTCTTAGTGATTGAAATATCATAGAAATCCATGCCGAATGCCGGAAACCATGTGCTCTTGTTCTCATACTGCCGTAAATAGAAATGTGCGTTGACTGATTTTGTCAACAGCCAGAAATGCTCGTCTATATAGTCACCAAAAGGAACCATGCCATAACCTAAAGCAAAATTTCCCATGCATTTACTATTCAGTCTTAAGCCGGTTTTTCCCATGAGTAGCGGATCAACCAAATTGAAAAGAGAACGCCAACCTACTCTTTTTGTAAACTTCTTCTCTTCCGGTGTTAAATCGTCATAGTCTGTGTATCGTTTGAATTCCATATTGGGACGGTGGAGATGCCGGATAGCTCCGTAAACATCATGTCCTACGATGTCTCGTTTAAGTTCGTCATTCTCTTCTTTTATGCCTGCATCCACTTTGAATAATCCGTAACAATAATAGCCGATGAGGCTCAATTTGCGGATTGAATAATCGTACCACAGTGTACTCACATTCTCTTTCTTTAAATTCATTAATGAGGCTTCGCGCAGTAGCATGGCATAATCAGATTCAAGTCCGGCGGTATGCAAACGGATATAAGTCGGCAAATCCGTATCCCGTAATAGTTTCAGATCAGCGTCTCTCACTCCTGTGACGTATGCAGCAAGGTCTTTATTAAAAAAAGGTTGTGAGATACTTCCTATTCCTTTATAAGTAAGGATGGAGCGGTGCCCCTCTTCATGCGTTAAAGGGATATATAAGAGACTCGATACGAGAGTGTTGACGTATAGCCTCCATTTTGTGGAAACTTTTTTGTTTATTTCATTTACTGCCATTCGATATAAACTCAGCGAACTCTCATTGAATTGTCGCATGGTAAATAGTTTGGCAGGAGAATCTTCTATGATAAAAGTATACTCTTTCTCTTTTGTGGTCTGTATTGAATCTTTCTGTGCAAATAAGCTATTGAAAGATAGCATTGCTATAAAAATGATTATATATATTTTTTTTTCCATAGGTAATGATATTATCTGTATTTTGCGTTAAGGTTTTATTTCCGGGGCTTAAGCTTTTCAAAGTTATGTATATAAAATGATACAATCAAAAATGTTTTTTACTTGATGATAATTATTTATATGATTACTTTCCTGTTTTTCTATATTGTCTAATTAATTATTCTTTTCGAACACTCTACTCTATTGCCATTTCATCGTTGGTAACATGAATGTGAATGTAATGAGATTATACAAAATGTGTATGCCGATACAATAAAGAATGCCGCATTGAATACGGGCTTTGTTCAAAAAGAAAGCGAGTATGCCGAGTGGTATAACTTGTATGAAGGCAAAGATAAAATTGTTCCAATGGAGATTGGTGAAGTTTGTTAGATGCAACAGCGCAAAAAACACCATGCTGATGTAACCAGCTGCGGACTTTGCTTTTAATCCGTATTCTTTTCGGGCATAATAGAGAATGATGCTGATCCAACATAGATTTGATAGAATAATGTTCGCAACAAACGACTCCGTTTTGCCAAATAATACTAAGGTCAGCTTGAATAGCATTCCTAGTGCAAAGCTTCTTAAAAGGACTTTGCGTTCCAGCGTGATGGGATATCTGAACAAAACTTCTTCGATGCACGGGCCGATCAAGCAGATCATGAGAAAGGCAAGAAATATGCCATGCTTTTGTGTTAAATCAGACTGATTGTTAATTGGAAGTGAAACAAATTGTTTCCCTATCCATAGTATGCCGGAGATTGGAGCTGCCACGATGGCAATAAGAACGAATGCCCATATAGTATACTGGGTCGTTAATTTGAGCTTTGTGTACATAATAATGAAGTAAAAGAATTCGATATAATATGTTGGCCTTAGCTTTATAGGATTCTTTGATTATCTGTTTTTATATAAAATATTTGTAAAAATAATGATAAATATTATTACATGTGTTATTTTGATAAATAATTAATGATATACTTAAAATATTTATGTCATGAAGGGCTCATTATTTGATCATAATTTTGTTTAATGTCAATGTAAAGCAAAGTAGGAGCAACATACATGGGATGTATAGCAAACCAGGAAGGCTTTTGGGTTTCTGTAAAATGAAGCAGGAAGAATAAATCATAAAGTGTGAAGCATTTCCGGGCATAGTCACATAAGAAACGTGCATAGTCAAGTAATCCCATTCCCATAAGGAGGTATGCTAGTTCCCATTATTAGTTACAACAGTATCTATATAGAGGAACTATGATTTCCTAGGTTAGGAACTGTCGTTTCTTGACCTTGGAAACAATCATTGCTTCCCTTTGTAAAGAGGAAGGCTAGGATGGCGGTAAGGATAAGGCAGTTTTGTAGAATGAGGCATAATGGAACCCTATCTTCTCTCTTTTCGTAGAGTTTGGGGAACAAAATGTGTAAAAACACATCGTTTTCAACCATAATTTAGGCATCCATTTTTCTTTCTAAATCCATGCATTGTTGGTTTATGTGTTTGCTTGTCAGTGTGTTATATGAATCGTTGGCAGGGTGCAATTAACTTTAATTGCACCCTGCTGTTTCGCTTAATTGCACCCATGTATCATCCTTTATATCAATGCTTTATATAGGTTGGTGCAAGCAGTGCAATTAAAATACGCAAAAAAACTCTAGGTAGAGAAGGCGTGAGAAAGTGTTCTATTTGCTATATTTGTCGCAATTTAAGGTATAATTGATAAAAAAATGAAGAAGAATTTACAGAGAAATCTATTTGGAACGCTTTTGCTGGCTTTCTTTTTGCTCACTTCGTGCCATTCGGCTTACAATGTGACAAAGACTGAAGGCAAGATGGTTTCAATAGACTCGACTTGGGATGCGAAACCTGTAGGGGAAGCTATTGCGATGATCACTCCTTATAAAGCGAAAATAGATAGCGTGATGTATCGTGTGGTCGGTACAGCCGAAATGACAATGGACAGAGGACTTCCGGAAAGCTTATTGTCTAATCTGGTTGCCGATTTATTGAAACAGTCTGCTACCCAAGTGTTAGGAAAGCCTGCGGACATGGGCTTGGTGAACGTGGGTGGTCTGCGTAATGTTCTGACAAAAGGACCGATCACTACCGGAAATTTATTTGAAATATTGCCATTTGAGAACTCTTTATGTGTACTAACCATTTCAGGAGCTAATCTGAAACACTTATTTGAGAACATAGCTGCACAGCATGGACAGGGCGTGAGTGGAGTTCGACTGGTTATTACTAAAAGTGGAAAGTTAGCCGAGTGCACTGTCGGTGGACAACCTCTGGATGAACAGAAACTTTATACGGTTGCTACCATTGACTATGTAGCGGATGGAAATGACGGTATGCCTGCTCTTCTGCAAGCAGAAAAACGGGTTTGCCCCCAAGGTGCGACATTGCGCAATATATTTATGAATTATGTGGAAAGTCAGACTGCTGCCGATAAGAAAATAACTTCTAGTTTGGATGGCAGAATAACAGTACAAAATTAAGAATAAGATGAAACGGAAATATATATTATTAGCGTTGTTGTTTTTGCCGGTAAGTTTTCTGGGAGCACAGCAGACCAAACATTTAGAAATTCTTCAAACAAGTGATACGCACAGTCGTATTGAACCTATCCCGACCACTTCCGCCGATCGTAGTGCAGGTATGGGAGGTGCAGCTCGCCGTGCTGCATTTATAAAGCAGGAGCGTACTCAAAACCCTGATTTGTTGGTGTTCGATTGTGGCGATATCTCCCAAGGTACTCCTTACTACAATGTATTCAGAGGAGAGCTTGAAGTGAGAATGATGAATCTGATGGGTTATGATGCCATGGCTATCGGTAACCATGAATTTGACTCTGGGCTTGATAATATGGCCCGCCTGTTTCGGATGGCGAAGTTTCCGGTGCTTTGTGCAAATTATGATGTAAAAGGCACTGTACTGGATGGACTTGTAAAGCCTTACGTGATTTTGAAACGCAACGGCCTTAAAATCGGTGTGTTTGGCTTATCTCCTAAGTTGGAAGGTTTGGTGCAGGCCGATAAGTGTGAGGGAGTGGTTTATAAAGATCCTATACCTGTGGCACAAAAAATGGCTGATCTGCTCAAACAGAAAGAGCATTGTGATGTTGTAGTCTGTCTTTCACATCTTGGCATTACGAGCCAGTATCCCAATGAACCTTGCGATGAAGAATTGGTTCGCAAAACCAATCATATTGATGTGATATTGGGCGGACATTCCCATACATTTATGAATAAGCCGGCTTATTATTTAAATAAAGATGGAGTAACTGTTGCCGTATCGCATACAGGCAAAAATGGAATTTATGTGGGTAAGCTCGATTTAACACTTACAAAAAAATAACACGATAGAGAAATGTGCCAGGGAGCTTGACACAGAGTTTATGCTATGCAGGAACGTATTTGCTTCTTGTGAATTAGAGTATGGCTCTATTGAAAAAATATAATCATGAGTAAACGAATAGTTCTAGCTGTTTTATGGGTTTTATTATCAATTCGGTTTGTAGCTGCCGCTTCCCGAATATACCCTCCTTACTTGCCTTCATCTCAAGATGAGCAGTGTAAAGCATGGGTTGATTCGGTCTTTTCGCGCTTAAACTTACATGAAAAAGTGGGGCAGCTCATTGTGGCGACTTTTCCTGCCAGAGCTGATAAGCAGACCCGGAAGCAAATAAAAGCTCTGGTGAAAAAGTATAAGATTGGCGGATTGCTTTTTTCTGAAGGGGTGGCTGAGGAGCAAGCTATTCTCACTAATATCGCACAGAAGGAATCGGATGTCCCTGTTCTTATCACTTTTGATGGAGAATGGGGACTTTCCATGAGATTATCGGGTATGCCTGATTTTCCACGAAATGCAGCGCTTGGTTGTATCGAAGATAATGAATTGATCGCGGCTTATGGTCGGGAGGTTGCACGCGAATTCAAAGAGTTGGGGGTGCAGGTGAACTTTGCCCCCGATGCCGATGTAAATACCAATCCTAATAATCCGGTTATTCATTTCCGTTCTTTTGGTGAAGATCCCAAAAAGGTTTCTGAGAAAGTCTTGGCCTATGCTCACGGGCTTGAAAGTGGAGGCATACTTTCTGTTTGTAAGCACTTTCCGGGACATGGAGATACAAGCGTTGATTCTCATAAAGCACTGCCTGCTCTTTATTATAATAGAGAGCGACTCGATAGCGTGGAATTATATCCTTTTAGAGCTATGATTCGTGGTGGCTTGGGAAGTGTGATGGTGGGGCATCTGCAAGTTCCGGCCTTGGATCCGGATAAGACGCCATCTTCTTTATCACGTAAAATTGTCACCGGACTCCTAAAAAATGAATTGGGCTTTGAAGGCTTGGTTTTTTCGGATGCACTGGATATGAAAGGCGTCTCTTCCGTACCTCAGGTCACCACTAAAGCATTAGTGGCCGGTAATGATATGGTCTTGGTGCAATATAACACCGAGAAAGCATTTGAAGAGCTTATTGATGCAGTTAAAAATGGCGTTTTATCGGAGGCTGAGGTTGATGCTAAATGCCGTAAGATATTAGCTTATAAGTATATGCTCGGACTCCGAACGCAGCATCCCCAGTTACAGGTTAGCGGTATAAGCTATCGCATTAATACGCCCCAAGCGCAAGCCTTGGCTACTCGACTTCGCCGTGCTACCGTTACGGTACTAGGCAATGATTTCGGTATCCTTCCGCTTATTCCGGTCGGTAATTCTCCCGTTGCAATATTGAGTGTGGGTGATGGTAAGGATACTGTATTTGTGAAAGAAGTGACCAAGCTCTGCCCTGTTAAAGTTGACCGTTTTCGCTTGATTTCCAGGCAGTCGGATAGTATACGGCAGGAGTTGCTGCAAAAGTTGGGAACATATCGTCGTGTAATTGTCAGTGTATCCTGTAAGGATATTGATGCCGCTGCTTATTCAAAATTTCTAAGTGGACTGAATGACTCTATCCCTTTTGTTTATACTTTTTTTACTTCCTATCGGGGCATGCAAATGGTTGAGCCGGCGCTGGAAAATGCAAGTGCCGTTATTTTAGGACATTCCTCACAGCCCGACGTACAGCAATTGGTGGCAAGTATATTATTTGGAAAAGATTCTGCGCAAGGTAAATTATCGATGAGTATAGGACGTTTGTATGCTTCGGGAGAGGGGTGCATGATCAGGCCTGGTATGACTTCCGGAACAGTTATCCCCGAAGATCACGGAATGAGCTCGAATGCGCTGCGACATATTGATGCTATTGCCCGTGAAGGAATAAAGTCCGGCGCCTATCCGGGGTGTCAAGTCTTGGTGCTGAAGAATGGAAAGGCTGTTTATAACAAATGCTTCGGGACTCATTCACCTCAAGATTCCACAGCTGTACGTCCTGATGATTTGTTCGATCTCTCCTCGCTGACTAAAACATCTGCGACTTTGCTTGCTGTAATGAAGTTGTATGATGGAGGAAAACTAAAGCTGACGGATAAGGCTTCCAAATATGTATCATTCATGCGCGGAGGGAGGAAGAAGAACATAACCATCAAAGACTTACTGTTTCATGAATCTGGACTTCCACCATATATCCGCTTCTATCTGAATGCAATTGATCCGAATTCGGTGCATGGCCCTTATGCGCAAAGCTGGAAAGATCAGTGGCATCAGACACAGGTGAGTGAGCATAGTTATTTTTGTTCGGATTTTAAATTTAAGAAAGGATTAATAGCCAATCATGAGAGTGCGGCTTATCCTATGCAAGTTGCAGATAGTATATGGCTGAATAAGAATTTTAAAAATACGATATTGCAAAGTATTGCAAAGTGTGAACTTGATGACAAACATTATGTGTATAGCTGCGTTGGCTTTATCGTTTTGCAGCAGGTCGTTGAGAGTATCACTAAAAAGACTCTTGACGATTATCTTGAAGAAGAATTTTATCGTCCGATGGGATTGAAACACACAATGTATCTGCCGCTGCGTAAGTACACTAAAGATCAGATAATGCCAACAGTTTCGAATGATTATCTTCGGCGTCAGGATTTGTGTGGTTATGTACAAGATGAATCGGCAGCCTTTTTAGGAGGTGTTTCGGGTAATGCAGGTCTCTTCTCTACGGCTGAAGAGATTGGGAAGATATATCAGATGCTGTTAAATGATGGAGAGATTGACGGTAAACGTTATTTAAGTGAAGAAACCTGCCGCTTTTTTACTTCCGAGAGATCAGCGAACAGCCATGTTGGGTTGGGCTTTGATAAACCTAATCCGGAAGACTTAAAAAACACTCCCTGTTCCCTTTCTGCAAATTCTTCCGTCTATGGTCAGGCTGGTTCCACGGGTACTTGTGTTTGGGTGGATCCTCTAAATAAAACGGTTTATGTATTCTTGAGCAACCGGATGTGCCCCGATGTATGGAACTCAAAGGTTGTTGACTCGAATATCCGTTCAAATATACAGGAAGCTATCTATAAGAGCCTGAGATAGAAATTTTCTTTTTTTTCTTATCCGTAGGGAGATATTATCGAAGCAGATTTATATCAGGCGAATATTATTTATATATTTGCTGAACCCTTGTCAATTTTAACTGTTATGGGATAAATGCAAGACGCACCAAAGGTCTTGGTTTTCTGATGAAAGTTTGAGAGAATGAAAAGACTACTAGTATTCATAATTATATTATTGACCGGATGTACTCGTTTTGCTTTAGAAGCCAAACGTTTGCCGTCACCTCCTCCTCCTGTTCCTCCCGTAGAACCGTTCATGCTTCAGCGCGCCGAAAAAGATAAACGTTGTGTGCAATGGGTGGACTCTGTGTTTAATAAAATGAGTCTGAAGGAACGTATAGGTCAGTTACTTATTTATACTATAGCTCCACAAAAAACAAAAAAGAATCGTGAACTCTTGCGTAAAGTGGTTGAGGAATATAAAGTCGGTGGTCTATTATTTTCCGGTGGGCTGATGCTGAACCAAGCGATGTTAACCAATGAGGCACAGAGGATGGCAAAAGTTCCTTTAATGATAACTTTTGATGGCGAGTGGGGGCTTTCCATGCGTTTACGGGGAACTCCCGTATTTCCTAAGAATATGGTCTTGGGATGTATCCAGGATGATAAGTTGATCTATGCTTATGGACGTGAGATGGCACGGCAATGCCGTGAGTTGGGTATTAGGGTAAACTTTGCTCCTGTAGCCGATGTGAATATAAATCCACGGAATCCTGTGATTAACACCCGTTCTTTCGGAGAAAGTCCGGTAAGTGTAGCGGATAAGGTTATCTCTTATGCCAAAGGCTTGGAAGATGGAGGCGTGCTTTCAGTATGTAAACATTTCCCGGGTCATGGTGACACAGATGTCGATTCACATAAAGCTTTGCCTACATTGCCTTTTACGCGTGAGCGTTTGGATAGTATAGAACTTTATCCTTTTAAAAAAGCGATTAAAGCCGGGTTGAGTGGTATTATGGTCGGACATCTTGAAGTACCGATCTTTGAAGAACATGTCGGACTTCCTTCTTCTCTTTCGCGCAATGTGGTCTATGATTTACTCAGTAGGGAGTTGCATTTTAAAGGACTGATTTTTACAGATGCACTTTCTATGAAAGGCGTATCGGGCAATGAAATGGTTTGTTTAAAGGCTCTTAAAGCAGGAAATGATATGCTTCTGGTGCCGGATAGGCTTAAAGAAGAAGTCCAATCGGTGGTAGATGCCATTAAGAGTGGTGACATGGAAGAAGAGGATATTAACCGAAGATGTCGCAAAGTTTTAACCTACAAATATGTGCTTGGACTTCGTAAAAGGCCTCAAATCCATTTGTCCGGTTTGGGAAGCAGAGTTAATACTTCCCATACCAAAGACTTGATTCGCCGTTTGAATTTGGCAGCGGTAACAGTATTGGGTAACCAGCAAGGTATTCTTCCATTAAGCACTGATATCAAACAGCTTGCAGTGCTTAATGTGGGTGACAATAAAATCATTAAACCATTTTTTAAAGAGCTGTCGGAATATACCCATCCGGTGGGCTTCCAACTCGGAAAATCTCTATCAGAGGCGGAGCGTATAAATCTAAAAGAGACGTTGTCGCATTATAAACGGATTATCGTTTGTGTCACCGATCATCGCCTTGCCCCCTATCAAACTTTCTTTGCCGATTTTGCTCCAGAAGTCCCGGTCGTTTATGTCTTTTTTATTCCCGGAAAGCAGATTCTACAGATACATCGTGGAGTTTCCACAGCTGATGCTGTAGTGCTTGCCCACTCTCCGGGGGAGGATATTCAAAAGTATGTAGCTAAAGTGTTGTATGCCGATGCAACAGCCAACGGACGGCTGTCAGCCAGTATTGGCGGACTCTTTGCAACAGGTGATGGTATGACCTTATCTCCTGAAACTCCCCATCGTTTTATCCCTGAAGAATATGGTATGAATTCCCGTTTGTTGAGCCGCATCGATACGATTGCCACCGAAGGTATTCGTAAAGGAGCTTATCCGGGGTGTCAAATTGCAATCTTTAAAAATGGGAAGGAGTTATATAATAAGGCATTTGGTACACATACTTGGGCTAAAGGCTCCGTAGCAGCATCCGCAGGCGCATCTGCCTTAATGCTCGATGTTCCTGTTCCAGTAAAGAAGACGGATGTATACGATTTGGCCTCGTTGACTAAGACTACAGCAACATTGCTTGCTGTGATGAAGTTGTATGATAAAGGGGCGTTGAGCCTGACGGATCGTGCTTCAGATTATCTTTCTTACCTGAAGAATACAGATAAGAAGAATATAACGGTCAGAGAGCTGTTATTACATGAGTCTGGACTACCTCCCACTTTGTTGTTTTATCAGGACGTTATTGATAAGAAGAGTTACAAGGGTTCCTTATTTAAAGCAAAACGTGATAAATTATACTCTGTGCGTGTGGGTGCCGAGGTGTGGGCAAATCCAAACTTCCGTTTCCGCAAAGGCCTGACTTCAACCATTCGCATGGCAGGATACAGTATGCAGGTGTGTGATAGCCTTTGGTTGAATGACTCGTTTAAGAAAGAGTATCTGAAGAAAATAGCCAATGCTCCCTTAAAAGATAAACGTTACCGCTATAGCGATATCAATTTTATACTGTTACAACAAATTGTTGAGCAACGCACCGGAATGTTGCTGAATAAATTCTTGGAGAGAGAATTTTATGTGCCTATGGGGCTTTCGAGAACCGGATACTTGCCGTTGTCCCATCAATATGGTGCATTTAAGAAAGGATTGAAATCGGAAATAATACCTTCGAATATTGATTTATTCTTGAGAAAAGAGCTTCTGCAAGGGTTTGTGCATGATGAGGCTGCAGCTTTTCAAGGAGGTGTTTCGGGTAATGCCGGTCTATTCTCTAATGCTACTGAAGTAGCATCTATCTATCAGATGTTGCTGAATAATGGCGAATGGAAAGGGAAGCGGTATCTGAGTGAGACGACATGTCGTATGTTTACGACTACAGTATCCAACATCAGTCGTCGCGGTCTTGGTTTTGATAAGCCTGATACGCGGCATCCTGAAAATAGTCCGTGCTGTATTTCTGCTTCCGCTTCAGTTTATGGGCATACCGGTTTCACCGGGACTTGCGCCTGGGTTGATCCGGTAAACGGTTTGGTATATGTATTTTTGAGCAACCGTATTTATCCGGATGCGTGGAACACAAAGCTGCAGAAGCTAAAAATAAGAGAACGAATTCAAGAAGCTATGTATCAGGCTTTATCATTGCCTGAGGCAAAGAGATAAGAATTTCTTATCCGTTTAATATCTGCTCAATCCTTTGAATTTCCTCTGTGGTGAATGTAGTATTCTCAATTGCCTTCAGATTATCTGCCAATTGATTGACAGAGCTGGCTCCTATAATTACGGATGTCACCATATCGTCTTTTAAAACCCAAGCTAATGACATTTCCGCTAATGTTTGCCCTCGCTCTGCAGCAAGACTGTTTAATGCTTTCAACCGATCCAAAAGACCGCTTGTCAGTGTTTCTTTCTTTAAAAACAATCCTTGAGCCATACGTGAATCTTCAGGAATACCTTTTAGATAACGGTTTGTCAGCAATCCTTGTGCTAAAGGGGAGAAAGCTATAAATCCTGTCCCATTCGCTTTAGCTTGGCGGAGTATGCCTTCATTTTCCGGTTCACGATTGAGGAGGTTATATCTGCCCTGATAAAGAAGGCAATGCACATCACGCTCTTGTAAATAATTGTACGCAAAAGCCGCTGCTTGTTCGGGATATTTGGATATACCTACATATAAAGCTTTTCCCTGACGTACAATATCCACCAATGCTTGCAAAGTCTCTTCCAAAGGTGTGTTTGGGTCATAACGATGAGAGTAGAATATATCGACATAGTCCAGGTTCATTCGTTTCAAACTCTGATCGAGGCTGCTCATGAGATATTTTCTTGATCCCCATTCTCCATAAGGACCGGGCCACATTTCATGACCGGCTTTAGATGAGATAAATAACTCATCACGATAAGGCATAAATGATTTTTTCATGATCATTCCGAAAGTCTCTTCTGCGGACCCGTAGGATGGACCATAATTATTTGCCAAATCAAAGTGTGTGATGCCTTGATCGAATGCATAGTGAGCCATTGCTTTTGAATTGGCAAATGGGTTTATATCACCGAAGTTGTGCCATAAGCCAAGGGAAACTTCGGGTAATAAAATACCACTTTTCCCACAACGACGATACTTCATATTATCGTAGCGTCCTTTCTCAGGAGAGTAAATAGGGTCTATCATAACTTTTATATTTAACTGATTTAATGATGGCAAATATAGAATATTACAATAAATAAATGTGGCTTTTATAAGATTATATGCAAATGATACAAAGAGTGTTGTTTTGCATAACAAATTATACTATAGTTCGTTAAAATAATGTTATTGTATATTCCGTTATCCTGTTATATTTGCATACCATTAAGAATATAAAATTAAAGTAACATGAAAAAGACCTTTCTTGCAGTTGCGTTAGCAGCTCTTTCTATTATTCCTTTATCCGCTCAGAAATTCGAAGGCTTGGCTAAAACTCCTCCCATGGGTTGGAATAGTTGGAATAAGTTTGCTTGTAATATTGATGAAAACTTAATTAAAGGCGTTGCAGACGCAATGGTTGAAACAGGATTGCGTGATGCCGGATATGTTTATCTCAATTTAGATGACTGCTGGCATGGTCAGCGTGATAGTTTGGGTTTTATACAGGCGGATCCCGTAAGGTTTCCTTCCGGGATAAAAGCTTTGGCTGATTATGTGCATTCCAAAGGACTGAAGATTGGTATTTATTCTGATGCGGGGCGCCAGACTTGTGCTGGTCGTCCGGGAAGTCTTGGTCATGAATATCAAGATGCAATGCAATATGCCAAATGGGGAATTGATTATCTGAAGTATGATTGGTGTAATACGGAGAATGTGAATCCGGTGGGGGCTTATAATTTGATGAGAGATGCTTTACGTGCTGCCGGTCGACCGATTCTTTTTAGTATGTGTGAGTGGGGGCAAAGCAAACCATGGGAGTGGGCTGCTGAGACTGGTCACATGTGGCGGACTACGGGAGATATATTTAATTGTTTCGATTGTTTAGATCAACATCCGGGATGGGCCTCGTATGGAGTCATGCAAATTCTCGATATGCAGAATGGTTTGCGTAAATATGCCGGTCCGGGGCATTGGAATGATCCTGATATGCTGGAAGTCGGAAACGGGCAAGCGGTTAATGAAGATCGTGCTCATTTCTCCATGTGGTGCATGCTTGCAGCTCCTCTTATTTTAGGGAATGATATCCGCAGCATGTCGCAGGATACAAAAGATATTTTAATGAACCGTGAAGTGGTTGCCATTAATCAGGATAGCTTGGGAGTTCAGGGATTGAAATTTGCAGTGAAAGACGGTCTTGAGTTTTGGTTTAAACCTTTAGCAAATAACGATTGGGCTTTCTGTATTCTTAATCGCACGACTGAGGCTAAACAATATACGATTGATTGGCAATCTTTCAATTTGTATGATGAGGTTGCAAAACGTTTTACTGATTTTGATTCGAAGGCTTATACGATTCGAAACCTCTGGACTAAAAAAGCAGAAGGAAATACGAGTAAAATAAAGAGTGTGACGATACTTGGACATGATGTTGCGCTTTATCGCCTAAGTGCTATCTCAAAGAAGAAATGACCTAAAAAGTATACTAATGAAAAAAATAATTTTAGTTATGGTAATCGGAGCTAGTTTGTGCTCCTTCGAAGGAAATAAGAAGGAAGTATATAAAGACGCGTCCGCTCCCGTAAAAGAACGGGTGGAGGATTTGTTGAAGCGAATGACGTTGGAAGAAAAAGTGGGACAGATGAATCAGTTTGTCGGCATTGAACACATCAAGACAAACAGTGCTGTAATGACTGCTGATGAGTTGAAAAATAATACAGCAAATGCATTTTATCCGGGCTTTACTTATAAAGATGTCGAAAAATGGACAGAACAGGGAGTGATTGGTTCATTTTTACACGTGCTGACTCTTAAAGAAGCAAATTATTTGCAATCGCTTGCTATGAAAAGTCGTCTCCAAATACCAATTTTATTCGGGATAGATGCAATTCACGGTAATGCCAATGCACCTGATAATACGGTCTATCCCACTAATATAAATCTGGCTTGTTCTTTTGATACTTTGATGGCTTATAAAATAGCCCGACAGACGGCCAAGGAAATGCGTGCCATGAATATGCATTGGACGTTTAATCCGAATGTGGAAGTTGCACGCGATGCGCGTTGGGGCCGAGTAGGAGAAACTTATGGAGAAGATCCTTATTTAGTGTCTTTGATGGGTGTTCAGTCGGTTAAAGGTTATCAGGGAAATCTGAATAGTGATGCGGATGTGCTGGCTTGTATTAAGCATTTTGTAGGGGGGAGTGAGCCTATTAATGGCACGAATGGCTCGCCAGCCGATTTATCGGAACGTACATTGCGTGAAGTTTTCTTTCCTCCTTTCGAAGCCGGAGTGAAGGCGGGTGCAATGTCATTGATGACTGCTCACAATGAATTGAACGGAATCCCTTGTCACAGTAATGAATGGCTGATTGAGGATGTCTTGCGTGGGGAGTGGAAGTTCCCCGGTTTTGTGGTAAGTGACTGGATGGACATTGAGCATATTCATGATCTTCATGCTACTGCAGAGAATATTAAAGAAGCTTTTTACCAATCTATAATGGCGGGTATGGATATGCACATGCATGGTATTCACTGGAATGAAATGGTGGTGGAGCTGGTGAAAGAAGGACGTATACCTGAATCTCGTATTGATGAGTCTGTTCGCCGTATTTTGGATATCAAGTTCCGCTTGGGCTTATTTGAACATCCTTATGCCGATGAAAGCAAAACAATGAAGATACGTCTTTCGGCAGAACATCGCCAGACGGCTCTTGAGGCAGCCCGGAGTGGAATTGTGCTCCTTAAGAATGAAGGAGTTCTTCCACTTAACGCTTCAAAATATAAAAGGATATTGGTGACCGGAATCAATGCCGACGATGAGAATATTTTGGGAGATTGGAGTGCACCTGAAAAACCGGAGAATGTAACGACAATCCTTGAAGGCTTGAAAATGATAGCACCGGATACTCAATTTGATTTTGTCGATCAGGGGTGGGATCCGCGCAATATGAATCCTGCAAAAGTGACTGAAGCTGCAGATCGTGCCAAGTTCGCTGATTTAAATATTGTGGTGGCGGGAGAATATATGATGCGTTTTCGTTGGACGGATCGAACGGATGGAGAAGATACCGACCGCTCGGATATTGACCTTGTTGGCTTGCAGAATGAACTGATCGAAAAAGTAGCTGCTTCCGGTAAACCGACCATATTAATTCTGGTAAACGGGCGTCCGCTCGGAGTACAGTGGGCGGCGGAACATTTACCGGCTATTGTTGAAGCTTGGGCACCGGGTATGTATGGTGGACAGGCTGTAGCCGAAATCCTTTATGGGAAAGTGAACCCTTCTGCAAAATTGGCAATTACAATTCCGCATAGCGTAGGGCAACTTCAAATGATCTACAATCATAAACCATCGCAATATTTCCATCCTTATGCTGCCGGGAAGCCAAGTACTCCACTTTATCCCTTTGGTTATGGTTTATCATACACTACCTATAAATACGAGGATTTAAAACTTGACCGTAAAGAAATTAGTAAAGACGGTAAGGTAGAAGCGAGCGTAAAAGTAACGAATACCGGTACTCGCGATGGAGTGGAGATTGTTCAACTTTACATTCATGATAAATATAGCAGTGTCACCCGACCTGTGAAAGAGTTGAAAGATTTTGCCCGGGTCTCATTGAAGACAGGGGAGAGTAAAAACATCAGCTTTATTATCACACCGGATAAACTGGCTTTTTATGATAAGAAGATGCAAAAGATTGTCGAACCCGGTGAGTTCACAATAATGGTGGGCTCTTCTTCAGATGATAAGGATCTGCTGAAAGAAGAGTTTGCAGTGAAATAATGATTGTTGGGTTAGAAGTTTTTCTGTTTCGATGATAATGGCATAGATAGAAGTCGCATTATTCTATTTTCTTTTATAAGGCGACTTATATCCTTATGTATACTTTTTATTTCTTGGTTTTACCGATGTGGTTCTTCATGTTTATCTTTTATATCCTGTAATTGTATGAGACGAGCTGTGTTTTTCTTGCTGATGATTTGTCTGTCTGTTTGGGTTTTTGGGCAGTCGAGTCGTGAACGTATTTTGCTGGATGACGACTGGCAGTTTGCTTTCGGAAATGCCTCTGATCCGCTCAAAGATTTTGGTTGTGGTACAGAATATTTTAACTATCTCACCAAAGCAGCTTCTATTCATAATACAGGACCTTATTCCCCGAAATTTGATGCTTCCGGATGGAAGAAAGTTAATTTGCCTCATGACTGGGTAGTTGACTTGCCTTATGATTCTTTAGCAAGCCATAGCCATGGTTACAAAACAGTCGGCTATCAATATCCTGAAACAAGTGTAGGCTGGTATCGTAAGACTTTTACTATACCTTCGCAAGACTTGGGTAAACATCTCTTTCTACAATTCGATGGCATCTTTCGCGACGCACGAATTTGGGTAAACGGGTTTTACGTCGGACATGAGCCGAGTGGATATACTACGCAGGTATATGATATTACGGATTATTTGAACTATGGCGGAGAAAACCTGATAACGGTCCGTGTTGATGCTACCCTTCAGGAAGGCTGGTTCTATGAAGGAGCAGGTATATACCGACATGTTTGGCTGAATAAGACAGCGCCGTTACATGTTGCTCCTTTCGGTACTTTTGTACATAGCTCTCTTGATAAAAACTTCCAAAAAGCGATTCTGACAGTAGAAACAACTGTAGAAAATTCGGGATTACTATCGACTGATTATCATTTGAAACAGATATTAAGCGATTCTGCAGGCGTTGAAGTGGCTCATTGCACAATGGAAGGCAAAACCTTATTACCAAAAGAAGAATATCTCAGTTCTGTCAAAATGGAGGTGTCACATCCTAAGCTTTGGAGTGCTGATTCTCCTTATTTATATACATTGAGTACAGAGGTCTATCAAGGTGATCGCCTTGTAGACTTCTATACTACAATTACCGGTATCCGGCAAATTGATTTTGATGCGGCTCAGGGCTTCCTTTTGAATGGAAAATCTCTTAAGATAAAAGGTATGAATATGCATCAGGATCATCCTGGAGTAGGTACAGGTATTCCGGACGCTTTGCAACTTTACCGGATTAGACAACTGAAAACGATAGGATGTAATGCATATCGTTCCTCTCATAACCCGATGACTCCCGAAATGCTTGAAGTGTGTGATCGGGAAGGTATATTAGTTATTGAAGAAAATCGTTTGATGGGTATTAATAAGGAACATCTTAACCTTTTGGAACGAATGCTAAAGCGTGATCGGAACCACCCTTCCATTATTCTGTGGAGTGTAGGAAATGAGGAATGGGGTATTGAAAGTAAGGAAGCAGGACTCCGTATCGCTGCCACAATGAGAGAATTCTGTCACCGCATTGACTCCACACGTCCTATGACAGCAGCATTAAGTGGAGGAAACCAGTTGTTAAAACCGTTGGATGTGATAGGATATAACTATATATTTCAAAATCCGGTAGAATATTACCATAAACAATATCCCCATTGGAAAGCATTGGGCTCTGAGGAAACTTCGGGCGCCGGTACTCGTGGTATTTACGATAACGATTTTTCAAATGGACACATGGCTGCATTCAATCGTTCTCCTTATGGTTCGGATAGTATCTTCAATGTGATTGGACGTGGTTGGACATTTTATGATGAGCGTCGCTATCTCGGAGGAATCTTTTATTGGACTGGATTTGATTATCGGGGTGAGCCTAATCCTCTGAGGTATCCCGCTACAGGTTCTCAATACGGAATATTTGATTATTGTGGATTTCCTAAGGATGAGGCTTTTTATTTGAAATCGTGGTGGACGGATAAACCGGTACTCCACTTGTTCCCACATTGGAATCTTCAAGGGCATGAAGGAAAAAGCGTTGATGTTTGGGCATATAGTAATTGTGACGAAGTAGAACTTTTTGTGAATGGTAAGAGCATGGGGCGCAAACAGATGATAAAAAATGGCTTTCTTTCGTGGAATGCAGTATATCATCCGGGCACACTTAAGGCTGTTGGTTATAAAAACGGTAAAAAGCTATTGACAGAGAAGATTGCGACTACCGGTGAGCCGACTCGTATTAATTTGATTGCCGATCGTAATCGAATAAAATCAGACAATAAAGATGTATCAATATTAAGGGTAGAACTTTTGGATAAGCAAGGCAGAATAGTCCCTACCGCTTGTAATGAACTTGATTTAATTGTTGAGGGTCCTGTAAGAATACTGGGGGTAGGTAATGGAGATCCTGCCTATCACGTTGCAGAACGACCTTTGGATCCGGGAATGTCATTTAAAGTAAAAGCGTTTAATGGATTGGCGCAAGTGCTTTTGCAAAGTAATGGGGATATAGGAACTGCAAAATTAACGGTAAGATCAGTTGGTTTAAGGTCGGCTATCTATGAATTGAAACTACAAGAAGATGTTATGCCTTGACGTCATATTTTCTTTATCTCTCGGTTCAATAGCCCTTTCGGTCTTTATTATCTTGGAAATGAAACAATTTTTATCCCTAATAGAAACAAATTATACCCATGGGCGAGAAAAAAGAATGAGTATCTTTGGGTACTGATACTTTTTTAACCGCTACATCATGGAAAACTCAAATTACATTATGAGGGAAATAACTCCCTTGTCTGATCGCGATTGTTTTTATATTGCTGATAGAAGAAAAACGGAATTTACTTATCCCATTCACTGCCATGCCGAATATGAACTGAATTTTGCCGAACATGCATCAGGTGTTCGTCGTGTCGTAGGGGATTCTTCAGAGATTATTGGTGATTATGATCTGGTATTGATCACTGGGAAAGACTTGGAGCATGTTTGGGAACAACATGAATGTAGTTCAAGAGAGATTCGCGAAATAACCATTCAATTTTCTTCCGATCTTTTTCTGAAGAATTTTATCTCAAAGAATCAATTTGACAGTATAAGGCGGATGCTTGAACGCGCACAATGTGGGCTAAGTTTCCCTATGCAAGCAATCATGAGGATTTATAATTGGCTGGATAAACTTGCTTCAGAAGAGCAAGGTTTTTACGCTGTTGTGCACTTCTTGTGTATTTTGTATGAACTTTCATTATATGATGATGCAAAAGTACTTGCCAGCTCATCATTTGCAAAAATTGAAACATTTTCGGAGAGCCGGCGTGTACAGAAAGTGCAAAAGTTTATAGCTGATCATTACCAAGAAGAGATACGTCTGTCAACTTTGGCGGATATGGTTGGAATGACTTCCGTTTCTTTTAGCCGTTTTTTTAGACTTCGGACGGGGAAAACCCTCTCTGATTATATATTGGATATTCGTTTGGGCTTTGCTAGTCGTATGTTAGTAGACTCCACTCGTACTATTGCCGAAATCTGTTATGATTCGGGTTTTAATAACCTTTCTAACTTCAACCGTATGTTTAAACGGCAGAAAGCTTGCTCTCCAAAAGAATTTAGAGAAAATTATCGTAAGAAAAAGATTGTGATATGATAAAAGGATATCATTCTTTTGTGATGTGATTTTTTATTTTTGCTATCAATAATTATTATTGATTTTTACTATGAAAAAGGTTTCTCTTTTTGGTGTGTACTTATGCTTTGCACTTTCTGTAATAGCACAGATACGTGGAAATGAAATTCGTGTATTAGTCTCTCCCAACCGGTTGGACTGGAAATACAATGTGAATGAAGAATGTCTTTTCTCTATTCAAGTCTTGAAAGCACAAAATCCTCTTCCTAATGTTACTGTGGATTATGAAATTGGCCCTGAAATGTATCCTGTGGATATAAAGAAAGGTGTGGCTTTGAAGGATGGAAAGTTAATGCTCAAGAGTAAGATGAAAGTACCTGGGTTTCTACGTTGTAAAGTGACTGCACATATTGGTGACCGGACTTATCAAGGGTTGGCAACTGCTGCTTATTCTCCCGAGCAAATACAGCCTGTATCGGAGTTTCCCTCGGACTTTTCGGACTTTTGGTCAAAGGAAATAGCCGAGGCACGAAAGACTCCTTTGCTGCCATTAATGACATTACTTCCCGAGCGTTGTACCGAAATGGTAAATGTCTACCAAGTTAGTTTTCAGGTAGATCGTTCCGGATCCCGCTTTTATGGAATTTTATGTATGCCAAAGAAAGATGGTAAGTATCCGGCTCTACTTCGAGTTCCCGGAGCAGGAGTTCGGCCATATTCCGGCGATACCTATACAGCTTCCCAAGGTGCAATTACATTGGAAGTGGGTATTCACGGAATACCGGTGACTTTGGATCAATCGGTTTATGACGCCTTGGTTAACGGGGCCTTAAATAGTTATTGGACATATTGCAGGAATGATTTGAAATCATTCTATTATCATCGAGTAATACTTGGAGCACTTCGAGCTGTGGATTTTATAGATTCTCTTCCACAATATAATAAAAAGGCGTTAGCTGTAGCTGGTTCAAGTCAGGGTGGGGCTCTTTCGGTTATTACAGCCGCACTTGATTCCCGGGTCACTTGTTTTGCTGCTGTTCACCCCGCTCTTTGCGATCATGAAGCGTTTCTAAAGAAACGCGCCTGCGGGTGGCCTCATTACTTTTATTATTATGGAGCACCTGATGCAAAGGAACTTAAAGTAATTCGTTATTACGAAACAGTGAATTTTGCACGCTGCCTAAGAGTACCCGGATGGTTTAGTTGGGGGTATAATGATGAAGTATGTCCGCCCACTTCAATGTATGCTGCTTACAATGTGATAACTTCCCCTAAGGAATTGCATCCTTATATTGAAACGGGACATTATTGGTATCAAGAGCAATGGGATGAATGGGAAAATTGGTTACTCCGGATGTTAGCGATAAAATGATATAAAAAATATTGATGCACATTTATATAGGTCATGATTCTGATAAAATAGTATCGCTATCGAGGTTTTTAATCCTATACATTTGCGTTGTTACAAAATAATCTATTACAATGAAGTACTTCTCTACCGCTTTGGTTTTGTTGTTTAGCATATTGGCCTATGGCGTGGAACCTTTGCCTTATTCTTTTATTCGAGTGGATAAAAACGGGCAGTTCGTTCGTGATGGAAAGCCTTATTACTTTATAGGGACGAACTTTTGGTATGGGGCTATTCTTGGATCTGTAGGAGAAGGCGGTGATCGTGAACGTTTATGCAAAGAGCTTGATTTCTTGAAAAGTATTGGGGTTGATAATCTTCGTGTCCTTGTAGGGGCTGATGGAGAAAATGGGATCAAAACGCGTATTGAGCCTTCTTTGCAAGTGGCTCCGGGGGTATATAATGATAGCATTTTGGATGGCTTGGACTATTTCATGAATGAACTGTACAAGCGGAAGATGACAGCTGTTCTTTATTTGAACAATTCCTGGGAATGGAGCGGAGGGTATTCTGTCTATTTGCAATGGGCTGGCTATGGCAAGGCTGTGATTCCTGCTGCTGATGGTTGGCCTGCTTATATGGCTTATGTAAAACAATTTATACTGTCGGATAGCGCGAAGGTTTTATTTGCAAATCATGTCAAGCATATTATCACAAGAACGAATAGGTATAATAGGATAAAATATGTGGATGACCCTACAATTATGTCTTGGCAAATTGGAAATGAACCTCGCGCTTTTTCGGAAGAAAATAAAATGCCATTTGCACAATGGATGTCGGATGTTGCTTCTTTGATAAAGTCTTTGGATCCGAATCATATGGTTTCTTCAGGAAGCGAAGGTTCTTGGGGATGTGAAAATGATATTCGTTTATTTGAAAAAGTGCATGCTGATTCTAATATTGATTATCTAAATATTCATATATGGCCATATAATTGGGGGTGGATAAAGTCGGATAGTCTGAAAGAACTTCTTCCGAAGGCAATGGATAACACCAAAAGATATATAGATGAACATTTATTGATTGCCCGAAAATATAAGAAGCCTCTTGTACTTGAAGAATTTGGCTTTCCCCGAGATGGTTTTAAATTTTCAAAGAAGGCTCCTACGACTTGCCGCGATGAATATTATCGTTTTGTCTTTAATTTTATCCGACAACAAAAATCGACTAATGGTCTATTGGCTGGATGTAACTTCTGGGGTTGGGGTGGCTTTGCTATTCAGAATCCTGCTCACGTATACTGGCAAAGAGGAGATGATTACATGGGTGATCCTGCCCAAGAGGAGCAAGGCTTAAACTCTGTTTTTTCAACAGATTCTACTGTTATAATAATAAAAAAGATAAATCGAAGTTTAATAATGAGTCATTAGAATACTTTATTTATCATAACATTTTTCATTTAATCAAAGAAATATTTATGTATGGTGAACCAGTATTATTATATGATAAAATAGTGTATAACGACTTGATTGACGAAAAGTACTTATGTGTGAATTAAAATTGAAAATTGGATCCTGTTACAATGTTAAACTTATTAATGCAAAGTGAATTGCCTATGGAAAAAACATTTTGATCTGACAAGGTTATTTTAGTGGGTCTTTATGAGTGGACCGGAGTCAACCTTAAATAAATAGAAATTATAAGGCTATAATAATTAACTAATCTAAGAAAAATACAAGTATGCATTTAAATTTTAGAAAAACAGCACTGCTTGTAGGGATGTTTTCTGCCTTTGGCTTAAACTATACTCTACAGCTATCAGCCGCATCGGTTGACGCAATAGCAGTTGTACAACAATCAAAGAAGATTACGGGTACTGTAACGGATGGAGCAGGACCGGTTATTGGTGCCAATGTCTTGGAAAAGGGTACTACGAATGGCGTTATTACGGATATTGAAGGTAATTTTACCTTAAATGTACGACCAGGAGCTACTATTATCGTCTCCTTTATTGGTTATAAGTCACAAGAAATAGTAGTTGGTAATCAATCAATGTTTAAAATTCAGTTGAAAGACGATTCCGAACTTTTGGATGAAGTCGTAGTTGTTGGTTATGGAGTCCAGAAGAAAAAATTGGTAACAGGGGCTACTATACAAGTAAAAGGCGCTGATATCGCTAAACTAAATACAACAAATGCGTTAGGTGCTTTACAAAGTCAGACCCCAGGTGTAAATATTACTTCAGCTTCAGGGCAACCCGGAGAAGGATTCAAGGTAAACATTCGTGGTGCAGGCACTAATGGCTCTACGACTCCACTATATATAATTGATGGTGTTGAAGGTGATATTAATGCGATTAGCCCTGCAGACATTGAGTCTCTTGATGTTTTGAAAGATGCGGCATCTTCCGCGATTTATGGTGCTCGTGCAGCAAATGGTGTGATTTTGATCACGACCAAACAAGGTAAAGCTGGAAAAATTCAAGTGACTTACGATGGTTATGTCGGTTGGCAAAATGTTTATAAAATGCCTGATTTATTAAATGCTAAGCAGTATATGGGAGTGATGGATCAAATTGCATTTAATACAGGTGGAAGCCCTTATAATTGGACTAATTATATGTCACAGGATAGATATAATGCAATTATGAGTGGTGCTGACGAAGGAACCGATTGGCTGGATGCTATTCGTAATAAAAATGCGATAACAACAAATCATTCTATAAATATTGTAGGGGGATCTGAATTGTCTAAATTCTCTACAGGAATATCTTACTATAAACAAGAAGGTATATTAGGTAAACCTGTTGCTTCTGATTTTCAAAGAGCCACAGTACGTTTAAATTCCGAACATATATTGTGGAAGAAGAATCTTGATATAATTACTTTTGGTGAAAACCTTTATTATAATCATAATCAAAGATCTGGTATCACAACAGGAAATCAGTATGGAAATGATATTTCTAATATGTTACGTGCTAATCCCTTAATTCCTATTTATAATGCAAACGGAGATTACTTTATGTATGATGACCTTAAATCTGCTGGTTGGTTTAATTATAATTCTTACACAAGTAATCCGATTGCTAAGATGGTGAACACTCAAGGTGGAAATAATTTAAGTAAAAACTATGGCCTAACAATGAGTGGATTCTTAAAAATTCAACCTATTGAAAATCTCATTTTGAAGAGTCAATTTACTTACAAGCAAAGCTCTAATTCCTGGCGTGGATATAGTCCTGCTTATAAGATAAATGATCAGGGTGATATGAAAACGGGTGGTAGTGTCAGCCAGAGTATGGGAACTGGATGGAACTGGCAAATAGAAAACACAGTTGGTTATAAGTTTAATATAGCGACAAATAACCATTTTGATGCATTATTGGGACAAGCATTTCAGAAAAGTGGTTTTGGTATGGGAGAATCAATGGATGCAACTGCTGGCGATTTGCTCTTTTCTGAGTGGGATAAAGCATGGTTAAGTAATTCTGCTGCTACCCAACCAACATCTGCTGGAGGTTCTCCTTGGGGGGATAATGCATTGGCTTCATTCTTTGGACGCGTAAATTATGATTATAAGGAAACATATATGGCAAGTATCATCCTCCGCACTGATGGTTCTTCTAACTTTGCGCGTGGGCATCGCTGGGGAACATTTCCGTCATTTTCTGCAGGTTGGGTTGTGTCTAACGAAGAATGGATGAAAAGGAGCTCGTCATGGCTTGATTTCTTAAAATTGCGTGCTAGTTGGGGACAGAATGGAAACTGTAATGTTGCCAACTTCCAATATATGGCTACAGTTGCATTTGATGATTATGGTCAATATCCTTTTGGTAGTAAGAATAGTTCGACCCAAGGTGGATATGCTAATATTGTTCCTAATTCCGACTTAACATGGGAAACCTCAGAACAGTTAGATTTGGGTATTGATATGCGCTTTTTAAGTGGACGTTTAGCCTTTAGTGCAGATTATTATAATAAGAAAACGAAAGACTTACTTATACGTCCTGACCAATTAGGCTCTTGGGGAACAAGCGGAGCTTATATTAATGGTGGTACAGTAGAGAATAAGGGTATAGAAATTGCTCTTGCGTGGAATGATCAGACCGCTAAAGGCTTCAAATACGGAGCAAATCTGAATTTTGCATATAATAAAAATAAAGTTACTGAAGTAAAAAATGCAAAGGGCTTTATTGAAGGCGGGTATGATGTTCTTGCTCAAAATACGGGTTATGTAAGCCGTATGCAAGTAGGCAAACCTATCGGTTATTTTTATGGTTATAAGACTGCTGGTGTAATCCAGAATGCAACGGATTTACAGCAATATTTGAATGAAAATTGTAAAGGTCTCGCCTCAAACTCTTTGCAAGGTAGCAACATACAGCCTGGTGATTTGAAATTTGTAGATTTTAATGGAGATGGTGTAATTAATAGCAATGATAAAACGCAGATAGGTGACCCACATCCAGATGTAACTTTAGGGCTTTCTCTAAATTGTGAATATAAAGGGATTGATTTATCCGTAACAACTTATGGAGCCTTTGGACAGCAAAATTTGCGATCTTATCGTAAATTCACCGATGGGCAATGGGAAAATTATACAACGGAAGTTTTTGATTATTGGCATGGTGAAGGCACGTCTAATAAGTATCCTAGATTATTACCGGGTAATTCTGGCGTAAATCTTCAACAAATATCGGATATCTTTTCGGAAAATGCAGATTATTTACGTATCCAGAATATTACTTTAGGGTATGATTTCAAACATCTCTGGAAATCTTGTCCATTCCAGCAATTACGTCTTTATGGCTCTGTCCAAAATCTATTTACGTTTACCGGATATAAGGGTATGGACCCAGAAATTGGTGCTAATGCTGGAAGCAGAGATCAGTCGACATACGAAGCTCAAGATTGGGTTCAAGGTATAGATGTGGGCTTTTACCCTGCTCCAAGAACTTATATGGTTGGTGTTAACATTAAATTTTAATATAATATGAAAAGAATAACATATATAGTAATAGTCTTGGCGTTTGTCTTTTCTTCTTGTGAAGACATGTTGGATACTACCAATTATACGCAAATGACTACAGAAACTTTTCCTGAGAAATATGAACATGCCCAGCAAATGCTGACTGCTATTTATCAGAATTTGAGTCAGGTAAGTGCTAATCCTCAAATGTCATTTTTCTACCTTTCTACTTTAGCCAGTGATGATAATCTTGGTGGTGGTGGAAAAAATGATAAATTGATGCAGGCAGAAGATTTACTTTGCAATTATCAAAATGATATGTTGAATCAATTCTGGACAGACCGTTATACCGGTATTTTTAGGGCCAATAATTTGATTAATAATATAGATAATTGCAAGGATTATCCTAGTCAAGATGCCCGTAATAGTATTTTAGGAGGAGCTCTTACGCTCCGAGCATTTTATTATTATGAGTTAATATCGCAGTTTGGAAGGATTCCTCTGGTAACAATAGCTGAACCAACCGATCCAGAACAAGCTTCGGCTGCTGCTGTCTTCGGTCAGATTTTACTTGACTTGAAGACTGCTTCTGATATAATGCCAGCTCAGAAAGCAACGGTTGACGGAGAAGTGGATAAATATATTGCAGAAGCCTTATTAGGACGCGCATGGTTGTATTATACTGGTATGTATTGTAATGGTGAAGAAATTTCGGCTCTCACCAATACTAACTATCAGCCCTTATCTTCTGTAAAATTAGCAGATGGATCTACTTTAACAAAAGATGATGTGGTGAAATATATTGATGATTGTGTAGAGCACTCTGGTTATTCTTTGGTAGGTGATTTCCGAAATTTGTGGGCATATACAAATAAGTGCACTAAAGATGATTACTATTATACTAAAGGTGTAAGCGGTCTTAAGTGGGTAGAGGATGATAATGCAATGAACCCGGAGTCCATGTTTAAAATTAAGTTCAATAAACTGGCTTCTTGGCAAACGACTATTGGATATTGTAATCAATATAATTTGCACTTTGGAGTCCGTGGTGGACAAGATTTAGCTAAAACTTTCCCATTTGGGCAAGGTTGGGGAGCTGGTCCTGTAGCTCCAAATTTGGTAAATGATTGGAAATCTGCAGAACCAAATGATGTACGCCTTGAAGCTTCTATACAGAATGTTAATAAATTGCCTGCTTACACTAGGGGTGGATGGGCTGATTTTGTTCAGGAAACAGATTACTATATGAAGAAGAATGCTCCGATTAGTGCTGTGAATACGGATAAAGCTACTTATCCGGCTAATGATTATCTGCCTTGTTTTGAGATATTAATGTATGGTTCCAGTAATTGGTCTAATGACTCTAAACCTGTCAATTTCCAGTTGAATAACATTCATGATTTGGTATTGCTCCGTTTTGCAGACGTATTGTTGATGCAATCTGAATTAAAAGAAAGCATAATAGGAATTAACAGAGTGCGTGCTCGTGTTGGACTCACCCCAATTGGAGCATATTCATTAAAAGCACTTCAAAATGAACGCCGTTGGGAACTTGCCTTTGAAGGAACGCGTTGGAATGATATTCGTCGCTGGCATATTGCAGCAGATGCTCTTGAAGCACAGACAGGGCAACCGACTTATCTTGCTGGGTCTCCTGATAAGAATACAGTTCATAATGGTGGATATAAAGCTCGATACAATGCTACAGCCGGCTTTTTCAAAATACCGGAAAAGCAAATATCTTTATCAAAGGTTCTGACTCAAAACCCAGGATGGGGTACTGCAGAAGGTGAATATACAGGCTGGTGATGGCGAATTATCATTAAATACGTTGACAATATGAATAAGAAATTATATATTATTGCTTTATTGGGCACATTCTTTTTTACAGCTTGTGACCCAATAATAGAAGAAGGTTCTTCTATGGATCAAAAAAGCTATACGGCTGACCAATTGGATGTAAAGGCAACGCCTGTGAAAGTGAATGGGCAAAACTCTAATATGGTTGTGATTGAAAACCACTCGGAACTTAATGGACAATGGATTGCTAATCAGCTTATTGATAGTCCTGTTCAATCAAATTCTGCTTATGACACTATCTATGTCACTAAGACAGGTGCAAATACGGTTTCGTTTACCGGAATGAATTACTCTTGTAAGGTGACTAAAGATTTAACAGTAAATGTGGATGTTATTACATTTCTTACTGATGCATTAAAAACTCGTTTATGTATTGGCAAGGATGGAGCCCCTACTACATTTGCCAATACATTTGATAGCAATAAAGTTAGAGTAGTACAAGAGAAGACTGAAGACGGAAAATTAGGTAATCGATTGTATGTATACAATTCTAATCCTGTACTGTCTAAATGGTCGTTTGGCTCAAATGTAAATGATAAGAATGTTACTAATGTATACGTAACTAATACAGGAGAATTCCCTTTAAAATTGGATTATCAAAAGGCTGATGGTACTGTAGGCACCTTGGATCTTGGAACTTATACTGTTGAAGGGTTCTCTTATAGTCCTCAATTTTTGACCGATATGACTGGAGAGAGTGGTACAAAAACATGGGGATGGGATAATATGTCTCCTGACGGTGTCTGGGGTAATGGTGGATATCTTACCAATTCACAACCGGGTTGGTGGAAGGTAAATCTGAGTGATATAGATGGGCAGGCTGCATCTAAAGGCACTATTGCAGGCGATGGAGCCGAAGCAACCTTTACTCTGAAATTGTCGGATATGTCATTTACAAAAAGTGATGGTACTATTGGTACTTTCTCATTCGATATGGAAGATATTGTAAAAGATGGTTGGAATAGTGGATCATTCAAAATTAAGGGTGCTAATATTCCAATGGGATATTTGGTAAATAACGGCAATGCTGTACCATCTAAATATTATATTGTCAAATTGGATAGTGGGCATTTTTACTTGTGCGCTCCTGAACCTGGGGCAGGTGAAGGTGGAACAGCTTGGTTTTGGTGCTTTAAAGCTATCGAAAAATAAACGTTGAAACAATTTGGTTATTGAAATTCTATATTTGAATGAATATAACCTAAATAGTATTGTTCTATGGATATTCGGAGAGAGGCAGGCTATATAGCTTGCCTCTCTTATACTTCTCTTGTTAGGCAAATGTTATTAATAGTTTTTTAGCTATGGTTTTTAAGATTGTTGCTGTGACTATTTATTTTAATTATGGTGGTATGAAGTATATTATTTTATTAATCTGTTATTAGGGAGGCCAACTTTAATTTGTTATTTTTGACATAAAATAAAACTTAAAAATCTAAGGTGATGAAAACATTATATTTTTTTCTTTGGATATTGCTTGTTTTGTTGGTGGCATGCGGTAAATCTTCAGCAGAATATGTAATTGAGGGAAAACTGCCATCTTCAGCATATGACGGAGAATGGATTTATTTAGCCCCGGCGAGCAATCTGTCCGGACGTATTGATTCTGTTAGAATAATAAATAGTGTATTTACCTTCAAGGGTAAGATAGAGGAACTTAGAATAGTACGTATGCGTTCGGTTTTGCGCCTTAAATTCCAAGAATTACTTGTGGTGACAGAGCCGGGTAAAATATACGTGAAAATAGACTCAATAGGAGTGGTTAGTGGAACTCCTCAAAATGATGCATTACAGACATGGAAGGTTGCTAGAGAAAGAATTCAAAGGAGCTATCGATTTGTATACGACAGCTTATGCTTTGCAAGTGGAAATGACTCATTGCTATTATTAAAGAAAAGAGACTTCTTACGTCTAAAAGAAAGAGAAATAAATTTTTCTTTATTAAAAAGCCAGAAGAATACTGCATTAGGGAAATTTATGAAGCCGATGCTTTATGTTACATTAACGGAAAAACAAAGAAAGACTCTCGATGAAATCTCACAGTAGAAGATATATTCAATGGCTATTCATAGGAGTTAGCGTTTTGACTATCTTCTTTTTCTTTTTTAAAATACTGCCCTATCATCTGTTTCATCGGGAACAGAGCCAACTCTTCTTGTTTTCTTCCAATTTCGTACTTGAATATTTAAAACATCCCGGCGCATTGGCCAACTTATCAGGAGATTTTTTTACGCAATTTTTCTATTATCAAGGTGTTGGCCCTGCTATAATGGCAATCGTTTTATTATTATGGGGAGTCGTAGTCTTCTATTTATTATTCCCTTATATGAGATGTTGGGCTTGGCTTATAGCTATTTTAGCTGTATTATGGGAAACAGGAAGGGAATGTGGGTTAAATTATCCTTTATCTGGAACCATAACTTTGATTGGAATTGGAGGAGCTATCTGGCTTTGCCATTATTGTATTAAAAGGTCTTGGAAACTTGGATTACCGTTGAGCTTTTTCATTTTAGCATTGAGTTATTGGGCTTTTGGTTACGGAAATTGGACGACAGGTTTGTATAATTTCCCTAATCTTAAACGTGAATATTTACTTGCTCTAGATTCTGAAATGTATTTCGGACGTTGGCAAAATGTTCGGAAGCTATTAGCAAAAGATAAATTGCATGCCCCACTTGTTACTTACTACTATAACTTATTAAATGCAGAGCAGAATCAATTGTCTGACAAGCTAATGAACTTTTATCAACCAGCTTCACAAGGTTTATTCTTGACAGTAGCTCCAACTTCGACTTATGTAACAATATTTGCAGCGAATGAAGTGTGGTTTGCTCTTGGAGATATGACGATGGCTGAGCATGCTACTATATTAGGAATGATTTTTTCTCCTCATCATACAGGAGTAAGAGCAATAAAGCGATTGGCAGAGATAAATTTGATTAATGGTGATGAGGCTGCAGCTATGAAATATTTACGCCTCTTACGAAAAACTCTATGTTACAGAGGCTGGGTGGAACATCGCATTCCTGGGCGGCAATCACTTAGAGTAATTCAATGGTTGGAACAAAAACGAGAGCTTTTGTCAAAAAGCGATATTTTGCGTACTGCTAATAATATCCCGCTGTCTTTGCGGCATCTTCTACATAGCAATTCGGCTAATAGTATGGCACGTGATTATCTTCTTTGTTTTGATCTGCTAAATAAAGATATTGCAGCATTTGCCATGGATTATCAGCAATTTTCAAATTCCCAGATTCCATGCCGGCTTTACTCAGAGGCTCTTCTTATTTACCTTGCAGGGAAAGGTGCTTCTATAGATGAAGCTAGTCGTTGGAATATCCCCTCCAATGTGTTGGATGAGTTTAAAGAATATACTCGATTATACGAGTCTAACAATGGGGTGCTTTTACAAGCTAAATATAAAAAGACTTATTGGTTTTATTTTCACTATGCATCGATGAAGAAATGAAAAGAACAGTTCTCATAATGATCCTCGGAATACTATGCTGTCTACAAGCATGTACTCCTCGTCCCGAGTCTGTAAAGCTAGCAAAGAGTTCGCTGGAAATTTACCCAGAGTATCAGAATGTGGTCATCCCATATAATATAGCACCTTTGAACTTTCTATTACGTAATGAAAGGGTTGATGCAGTGTCTGTTATGGTGAAAGGGAAATTGGATAGTTTATTAATCAATGCTCGGGGAAATAAAGCGATATTTCCTTTGAAAGATTGGCATGTTTTACTTGAAAAAGAGAAAGGGCATGTACTTCAAATTACCGTCACAGCTCGTATTGATGGAGAGTGGTTACGCTATCCTTCTTTTATGTGGAAAGTAGTAAACGAACCTATTGATTCTTATATTAGTTATCGGCTGATAGAACCGGGGTATGAAGTTTGGAATATGTTGCAGATACGTGAACGTTGCATTGAAAATTATGATGAGCGGGTTTTGGCTGATAACGAACTGGCAGATGGTAAATGTATGAATTGTCACGTGCATGGAGGAAGCAGGGGTGACCTTTCTATGTTTCATCTTCGTGGAGAAGGAGGTGGAACTATTTTAAGCCGCAATGGGAAATTGCGTAAATTATCATTGAAAACATCAAAGATGATATCTGCGGCCGTCTATGGGGATTTTCATCCGAATGGACGTTATGGGGTTTTTTCTACAAATATTATTATTCCAGCTTTTCATACGAAATCCAATAAACGACTAGAGGTCTATGATAATCTTTCTGATTTGGTAATTGCTGATTTTGATACTAATCGAATGCTCATTTCCCCTCTCACGGCTGACCCTGCTGTATTAGAAACTTTCCCTACTTTTTCAGCTGATGGAAAATGGGTATATTATTGTTCGGCTCCACAGATTTCATTACCAGATAGTGTAGAGCACCTGCGATACTCCCTGTGTCGTATTGCTTTTGATCCCCAAAATGGTAAATGGGGTGATCGAGTTGATACCCTTTGGAATGCTCGTTTAATGAGAGGGTCGGTTTGCCATCCTAAAGCTTCACCTGACGGGCGTTATCTGCTCTATTCTGTTGCCGATTACGGGACATTTCCTATTTGGCATCGAGAAGCAGACCTCCAATTATTGGATTTGCATACAGGGTTGATTAACAAATTAAAAGCGGTAAATTCCAATCGATCGGATACTTACCATAGCTGGTCGTCAAACAGCCGATGGTTTGTTTTCGCTAGTAAACGTGGTGATGGTCAGTATGGGCGGATTTACTTTGCTTATTTGGATAGGAGTGGTAAAGCATATAAAGCTTTCGTACTCCCGCAATCTGATCCTGAAAAAGATGATCTGACCTTGAAATCTTATAATATTCCCGATTTGTCATCTTCCTCTGTTCCGTTTGATGCAAACTCGATCAAGCGTATTAATAAAAGTGTAAAAGCCGAAGAATTTAAGTGAATCTAGTATTATATAAAATGTGACTTAGATGAAAGTATTTTTGCAGAAATATTGGAAAACCGAATTATCATTTCTTTTTGGAGTGACGGTTTTTTTCTTTTGGGGGTATTGTTATTCAGCCCATCTCTCTTATCAGGAGCAATTTCAGCTCTTTTTGATGAATGTGGATTATTTTCTAGAACGGGCCGCTATACCTGGTGGAATAGCTGATTACATAGCGGAATATCTTACGCAATTTTACTATTATCCTTGGTTAGGAGCTTTTATCCTTGCTCTTTTTTTTATGGCATTTCAGCGACTGGTTTGGTGGATCGCCCAAAGACAAGGCGCTGTGGATGAGTATTATCTATTGAGTTTCTTACCGGCTATTGCTTTGTGGCATTTTATGGAAGATGAGAATGTAATGTTATCATTTGCTATTGCTTTGCTTATGACCTTGCTTGTAATTTTGGGTTATATTCATTTGAATAAGAAATGCGAACGTGGAATATATATTCTTTTTCTTCTTCCGTTGCTTTATTGGATAGCTGGTCCTTTACATTTGATTTTTATGGGCTGGGTCATTATATATGGGTTACAGCGTTGTTTTAGACACAAAAAACTATTGAACGGAGTAGGACTGATTCTTGGGCTGGGTATTCTTGGCTTTTGTATTCCAATGCTAATGTGTATTTGGTTGCAATACCCTCTTTATCGCTTATTGAGTGGACTTAATTATTACCGTTTTCCCGAAGTAATGCCTTTCATGGAGGTTTGCATTGCTTTATGTTCACTTATACTTCCCTTTGTAATGGCAACATTACCTCGAATAAAGAAAAAGAAAATATTCTATGAATTATTGTTGACAGTTTTTTTTGTGGGCACTAGCTGCTATTTTATTATCAGAGCTTGCGATATGAATAAGGAAGAGGCCATGAGATATGATTATTGGGTTAAGAAGAGTATGTGGAATAAGATAATCTCGGCAGCCGAGAAAAAAGCACCAGATTCCCCGTTTACGGTGACTTGTCTGAACCTGGCATTAGCAAAGACCGGGCAGTTGGGTGATCGTATGTTCGAATTTTACCAGAATGGAACGGAAGGGCTATTACCTGAATTTCAGCGTGATTTCACCTCTCCTTTACCCACAGGAGAGGCTTTTTACCAATTAGGCATGATTAATACGGCCCAGCGGTTTGCTTTTGAAGCTATGGAGGCTATTCCTAATTTTCGGAAAAGTAGTCGTTGTTATAAACGCTTGGCCGAAACAAATATTATTAACGGTCAGTACAAAGTAGCCTCTAAATATTTGCAGGCATTAAGTGAAACCCTGTTTTATCGTTCATGGGCGAAAGATGCAATGACATACCTCTATAATGAGAATAAAATAAACTCACATCCGGAATGGGGACGGCTCAGGCAATTGCGATATACAGACGACTTCCTATTTAGCGATAAGGAGATAGAAGTGATGTTGGGCTTGTTGGTAGAGCATAACTATAAAAATAAGATGGCTTTTGAATACATGTTAGCTTATGTACTTGAAAAGAAGGATATTCCGACTTTTATGAAATATTATCCTTTAGGCAAGAAATTGGGATATGATCATATCCCACGTAGTTATCAGGAAGCTCTGGTATATGTGTGGACACAATCCCATCCATCTTTTCAGGGGATGCCGTGGAGTATTTCTCCACAAATAATGGAAGCCATTGCCGATTTTGCGAGAATATATACTCAACAGCCCAATTCGGAATCAATGTTGAAAGCGAAATACGGTGGTACATATTGGTATTATTATTTATTCAGAAATAATTGAAAGTGATGAAAAGAAACTTTTTATATAGTTTGATATTTGCCGTGGTCATTACATCGTGCTCTGACAGAGTAAAGTCTCCTGAGTTAATCGGGTCATTGCCGAAAATATACCCGGACTATACAGGGGTGACAATACCTATTTCAATAGCCCCTCTGAACTTTGATTTTGTTGGGGGTGAGTGCGATCGGATAGATGTGACAATCACCGGCTCAAGAAAAGGGATTCTGCATATTAATGCCAGTAAAGTCTTGCTTCCTGAAGAGGAATGGAGTCGCTTGTTGACAGAGAATAAAGATGGGAACCTGACTTTTGTGGTCTGCGTGAAGCAACAAGGCAAGTGGAAAAAGTACCGCCCTTTTTCTATTTATGTATGTTCTTATCCTGTAGATCGCTATCTGGTATATCGTAAAATAGCTCCAGGGTATGAGGTTTATAGTAAAATGGGAATTTATCAGCGTGATCTTCACTCTTTCAAGGAGAAAGCTCTTTTAGAGAATACTCTTCTCCCCGGCATGTGCGTGAATTGCCATTCTTTTAATAAAACCAATCCGGATTATTTGAGTCTTCATATCCGTGGAAGTCACGGGGCTACTTTAATGAAGACAGATACGCACATGGAATTTCTGAATACAAAAACCGATTCCACTCTGTCAGCTTGTGTTTATCCTTATTGGCATCCCACGGGTAAATATATAGCTTATTCTGTTAATAACACACGTCAGGCCTTTCATGTCGTAAGGAACGAAAGGATTGAAGTTCTTGATTTAGCATCGGACGTTATTGTTTATCACCCGCAGACACATGAAATACTGCGGAGCCCTTTGTTGCAAAGAAAAGATGCGTATGAAACCTTTCCTGTGTTTTCTTCCGATGGGCGTAAGCTTTACTTCTGTTCATCTCCCGCTAAAGACTTACCCCATGATTATAAACAAGTAAAATACAGTCTGTGTAGTATTGATTTTGATCCGGTAAATGGTACTTTTGGCGAACGGGTTGATACAATAGTGAATGCTGTGAAAATGGGTAAAAGCATTTCATTCCCCAGACCATCATACGACGGCAGATATATTATGTTTACGCTGTCCGACTATGGGAATTTCTCTATTTGGCATAAGGAGGCTGATCTCTGGCTTTTAGATTTAAAGAATGGCAATGTGATTCGTCCATTATCTGAAGTCAACAGTGATAATACTGAAAGTTTTCACAATTGGAGTAGTGAGTCGCATTGGTTTGTTTTCAGTAGTCGCCGTGATGATGGATTATATACTCGCCTTTATTTAGCTTGTATTGATAATAAGGGTAAAATAAGTAAACCCTTTATGCTTCCCCAAGAAAACCCGGAAGAATATTATACCAATTCCGTTTATTCATACAATACTCCTGATTTTGCCAGTAAACCTGTTCTAATGGATATTTCAAAGGTTAGGGAAGGCATTATGTCAGATAAACGCCAGCATGTACAAATCAGAAAATAGAATTAGCACGCAAAGGGATAAAATAGTATCATAATCTCTGAAACCGGTCGACTATTTTTGTACCAATAATAAGGGCTTATACGATGAAAAACATGCGGATTTATAAAATAAAGAACCTTTTAGGAGGATTATCTTTAGTTTCTTTGGTAGCATACGGGTCGGTAAAGAATGAGGTGCATCCCAATGTGAGTTCTCTGCGTACTCCCAAGACTGAAAAACTGCTTGCTAGCTTGAAAAGCATCCCTTCGAAAGGTGTAATGTTCGGTCATCATGATGATACGGTATACGGTATTGGTTGGGAAGGCGAAGCAGGGCGGTCTGATGTTAAAAGTGTATGCGGCGATTATCCTGCCGTCATTAGTTTTGACCTTGGTAATTTGGAGTTAGGAGATACTGCTAATTTAGATAAGGTTCCTTTCAGTCGAATCAGGAAGGAAATTCTGAACCAATATCGTCGGGGAGGAATGGTTTCTTTAAGCTGGCATTTACGTAACCCCTTGACAGGTGGTGATGCCTGGGATGTTAAAGATACCACAGTGGTTAAATCAATCCTGCCGGGAGGAATAAATCATACTAAATTTTTAGGCTGGTTGTCAAGAGTGGCTTCTTTTATAAATTCTCTTCAAACGTCGTCCGGTGTAAAAGTCCCTGTCCTCTTCCGTCCTTGGCACGAGCATACAGGGAGTTGGTTTTGGTGGGGCGAAAAGCTATGTACTGCTTCCGACTATAAACAATTATGGCGAATGACGGTAGAGACTCTTCGGACAAAGGGAGTGGATAATGCCCTCTATGCTTATTCCACAGGCGACTGTCAGACTACTGCACAATATTTGGAACGTTATCCGGGGGATGATGCTATTGATGTCTTAGGCTTTGATACTTATCAGTTTGATCGCGACCAATATTTGTCTACCATGGCAAAATCACTTGTTGTATTGGATAGTGTGGGAAAAGCTCATCATAAAGTTATTGCTATAACAGAGACGGGATATGAAGGAATAAAAGATCCGAAGTGGTGGACTGAAACACTGTTGCCGGCTATCGGAAATTATCCAATATCCTATGTGCTGGTGTGGCGAAATGCTCGTGAACGAGTCACTCATTTCTACGCGCCTTATCCGGGACAGGTATCTGCAGACGATTTTATGACCTTCTATAAAAATCCGCGAACCCTATTTGCTTCTGACGTGGATTTGTATAAATAACAATGATAGAATTATTATATGGGAACTTTTAAAGATGAAGTCTTGACTTTGTTTCAGGGCTATGAGGAATTAATTGCTCTAAAAAATGAGCCGGTATTAGAGAATAACGGTATTTTTACCCGATATAAGAATCCGGTACTGACTGCGGCTCATACTCCGGTATTTTGGCGTTACGATTTGAATGAAAAGACGAATCCTCATTTGATGGAACGTATCGGGATGAATGCAACCATGAATTCCGGAGCGATGAAATGGAATGGTAAATACTTGTTGGTGGTCAGGGTAGAGGGTGTCGATCGGAAATCCTTTTTTGCTATAGCCGAAAGCCCCAACGGAGTTGATAACTTTCGTTTCTGGGACTATCCTGTTACAATGCCTGAGGATGTGATTCCGGCAACCAATATATATGATATGCGCTTGACTGTGCATGAAGACGGGTGGATATATGGTATCTTCTGTGCAGAACGTCATGATAATACTGCTCCTGCCGGTGATCTTTCATCTGCTACGGCTACAGCAGCCATCGCCCGAACGAAAGACTTGAAAATTTGGGAACGTTTACCTGATTTGAAGACAAAGAGCCAGCAGCGTAATGTCGTACTTCATCCCGAATTTATAGAAGGAAAATATGCCCTTTATACCCGTCCTCAAGATGGTTTTATAGACGCCGGTAGCGGTGGTGGTATCGGCTGGGCACTTGTTGAAGATATGACTCAGGCGGAAGTAATGGAAGAGAAAATTATAGATTCACGCTTTTACCATACTATCAAGGAAGTGAAGAACGGTGAGGGGCCACATCCTATTAAAACGTCAAAAGGTTGGCTGCATCTTGCTCATGGAGTACGGGCTTGTGCTGCCGGTTTGCGTTACGTACTGTATATGTATATGACATCATTGGAAGATCCGACCAAAGTGGTTGCTTCGCCCGCCGGATATTTTATGGCTCCTGAAGGTGAAGAACGTATTGGCGATGTAAGTAATGTCTTATTTTCCAACGGATGGATAGCCGATGAAGATGGTAAAGTTTTTATTTATTACGCTTCTTCCGATACCCGTATGCATGTGGCAACTTCTACTTTAGATAAGTTGGTGGATTATTGTATGAATACTCCGGCTGACGGTTTAAAGAGTTCGGCTTCGGTGGAAACATTGAAAAAAATGATCAGTCATAACTTGAATCTGATGAGTAAACTGTAAATTTGATACTCTGCAAAGCGAATAACCATGATAAAACTCAAAGAAAAAATAGGCTATGGTTTTGGAGATATGGCTTCGTCCATGTTCTGGAAACTGTTTGGTTCCTATTTAATGATTTTCTATACGGATGTTTTTGGACTTCCCGCTGCTGTGGTGGGTACCATGTTTCTGATTACCCGTGTCTGGGATTCTGCTTTTGATCCTATTGTGGGAGTTGTTGCAGATCGTACTCATTCCCGTTGGGGAAAGTTCCGCCCTTATCTTTTGATACTGGCTATTCCTTTTGCAGTGATAGGGATACTCACTTTTACCACGCCCAATCTTACAGATACCGGAAGAGTTATCTATGCCTATATCACCTATTCATTAATGATGATGGTATATTCGGCTATAAATGTTCCTTATGCTTCTTTGCTGGGCGTGATGAGCGCCGATCCGAAAGAGCGTAATACGTTGTCGACTTATCGCATGACTTTTGCTTATATCGGTAGCTTTATCGCTTTACTGCTTTTTATGCCGATGGTGAACTCTTTTAGTGTGGGGCACAATGAGACTTATGGTTGGACGATGAGTGTTGTTATCATTGCCATAATGTGCGCGGTTTTATTCTACGGTTGCTTTGCGTGGACTAAAGAGCGTGTGACGCCAATGAATAAGCAGCAAAGTCCATTAAAAGAAGACTTGAAGGATTTGCTTCGTAATCGTCCTTGGTGGATTTTATTAGGTGCAGGAGTGGCTGCATTGGTCTTTAATTCCATACGCGATGGTGCTACGGTTTACTACTTCAAATATTTTATTGTCGAAGAAAGCTATGCTACCATATCACTTTTCGGAGTCTCTTTTGTATTGAGCGGGCTATATCTGGCTACCGGACAAATTGCGAATATAATAGGTGTTGTACTGGCTGCCCCGGTGAGTAACCGTATTGGGAAGAAAGCGACATATATGGGTGCAATGGTGATAGCTACCGTACTTTCGGTGATTTTCTATTGGTTTGGTAAAGGTGATTTGACTTTAATATTTACGTTTCAGATTTTAATCAGTATTTGTGCCGGAAGCATATTCCCATTATTATGGTCGATGTATGCCGATTGTGCCGACTATTCGGAATTGAGAACAGGTAACCGGGCTACAGGGTTGGTGTTTTCCTCCTCATCCATGAGTCAGAAATTCGGGTGGGCCATTGGTAGTGCGCTGACCGGTTGGCTGTTGGCTTACTTTGGCTTTAAAGCAAATGCAGTGCAGAGTGCCGAAGCTATTCACGGTATAAAAATGTTTTTAAGCTTCCTGCCTGCTATTGGTACGGTGCTCAGCGTGCTATTTATAAGTATGTATCCCTTGTCCGAGAGTAAAATGAAAGAGATTACTTCTGAACTGAATATTAAAAGGAGCAAGAGCGCGAATGGTGATTGATGGGAGAGGATTGGCTGTATATTGTTTTATAGTCAACCGTGATGTGAGTAGTAAATAGTCCGGGAGGCTGATAGGAATCATATAATACTATTCACGGAATCATAGTATACCATTCATAGATTCCTATAATATGATTCCCTATACAACCCGGGCCTATAACCCCATCATTTGTGGTAGTAATATGGATAGTCCCTAGGTCAATGCTTCCGTAGGTTATTTATCTATTTATAGTGATAATAAAATAAGGCGAAATGGATAGAGCAGTGTTGAAAGAAGAAGTGCGGGAAGAACTTGAGAAAAATATTCTTCCTTATTGGATTAATAAAATGCAAGATGAGGTAAACGGTGGCTTTTATGGACGTATCACCGGAGAAGAAATGTTGATGCCCGATGCGGAAAAAGGGGCTATTTTGAATGCACGTATTCTGTGGACTTTCTCGGCTGCATACCGGTTACTTCGTAAAGAGGAATACCTGGCAATGGCAACTCGTGCAAAACGTTATCTTATTGATCATTTCTACGACAAAGAGTTTGGAGGAATCTATTGGTCACTCGACTATAAGGGAAATCCGCTTGATACAAAAAAGCAAATTTATGCCATTGGTTTTGCCATTTATGGATTGAGTGAATATCACCGGGCTACAGGAGATGCAGAGGCGTTGACTTATGCCATTCATTTGTTTGAAAGCATAGAACAGCATAGCTTTGATCCTCTGAATAACGGGTATTGTGAGGCTTTGACTCGTGAGTGGGGAGAGATTGCAGACATGAGGCTAAGTGAAAAAGACGAAAATGAGCGTAAGACGATGAATACTCATCTGCATATTCTAGAGCCTTACGCCAATCTCTATAGGGTTTGGAAAGATGATCGTTTAAGGCATCAGCTCCACAATTTGGTTGAGATTTTTATAGATAAAATATGGGATCCGAATACCGGACATTTGAATCTGTTCTTTGATGATAATTGGAATAATAAGTACCATATCATCTCTTATGGTCACGATATAGAGGCTTCTTGGCTCATTCATGAAGCGGCATTACTACTGAAAGACGAAAAGTTGTTGGCTAAGGTAGAACCGGTGGTAAAGCAAATTGCTGTTGCCGCCGATGAAGGATTGATGCCGGATGGAAGTATGATCTATGAGTTTTTTGCAGATAAGTCTTCAACAGATACCGATCGTCATTGGTGGGTACAAGCCGAAAATGTAGTGGGACATATCAATCTTTACCAATATTTTTGTGATGAGAACGCTTACGAAATAGCTTTAAACGGCTGGAATTTTATTAAACGATATTTGATTGATGAGGCTAATGGAGAGTGGTGGTGGAGTATTTCGGCTGATGGTAAGGTAAATCGGGGCGACGATAAAGCAGGATTCTGGAAGTGTCCTTATCATAACGGACGTATGTGTATGGAACTTATTGAACGCAATTTCCCTGAATAATTTTTTCAATCAATAATTTTGTTGTTGCTTTGTTGTAGGCTATAAACTCAAAAAAGATGAAAAAAATAACTCTATTCTTTCTCTCTCTGATTATTTGCTTCGCATTGAATGCCCAATCTTTGTATACAGACTTCAGTCAATTGAATTTCGGTTGTGACGGCAACAGCATTACAGCCGGAGCGCAGTGGTCTAAAACTGTTGTTGATCTGCTGGGTTTTGTGACCCATCACAATGTTGCGGTAGGTTCGGCCACTTGGGCTTGTCATTCCGATACACAGGAATATGACTCCGTCTCCTTTGCCGGAATATCCAATGGGTGGCAACCAACTGAAGATAAGCATGAGCTGCAAATGAGACACAATAATGTTTCGAAGGTACACATACAAAAATTTATCACCGAAGTGGAAAGCGGTCAGTATCCCGCTCCCGATGTCTTTGTCTTTTCAATGGGAACGAATGATACCAATCTGGGTTCAGCCGAAGAAGCTTTAAAGGGCAAGACTCTCGAAGGGGTAGATCTCACAACAATGGCGGGTGGAGCTCGATGGGCTATACAGACTATCACAGAGCATTATCCCAAATGCAGGGTATTTGTTTGCACACCTATCCAAACAGGAAATGTAGCGCATAATGAACGAAATCTTAAAATGATTGAGATTCTTCGTAAGATTGCCGGAGCATTATCGGTTCAAGTGATTGATTGCTATTCAAATTGCGGCATTTCCGAGAAGTTTGAACAGCCGTCCGGGCGTGGACAATATCTGCGTGACGGATTACATCCGGATAAAGAGGGACAAATATTGATGGGACGGTATATTGCCAAGGAAATACGCAATAACTTCTATTAAATACCCCATTATATAGACTTCGAGGTATTTCCTGATTGCATTATTTATTGTCAATAGTCGTAGGGGATATCTCGATTTTTTTTTTGGTCAACACTATATGCTTTATAGTCGGGATAATATCTACTTTTTTATTTATCCTTTACAAAAGTGTGCAGGATGCTCAAAGAGTTCTGTAGAAAGTCCTATATTTGCAGTTTGCATTTATGCTCAATCCTGTTAGCTTGTTATGAGTAAAATTCTTATTGTAGACGACGAAATACAGATCCGCACACTTTTAAGTCGCATGATGCAACTGGAAGGTTATGAAGTTTGTCACGCTGCAGACTGCCAGTCGGCTGTCCGGCAGCTGGAACTTTTGCAGCCTGACGTAGTATTATGTGATGTCTTTTTGCCGGATGGCAATGGGGTTGACTTCGTATTGACAATAAAGAAAATGGCTCCCAATGTGGAGGTGATTCTGCTGACTGCCCATGGTAACATTCCCGATGGCGTACAAGCCATTAAGAATGGAGCTTTTGACTATATTACAAAGGGTGATGATAATAATAAGATAATTCCTTTAATAAGTCGAGCTGTAGAGAAGGCTCACTTGAACTCCCGTATTGATAAACTCGAAAAGAAGCTTGGGCATGTCTATTCATTCAATTCAATCATAGGCGAATCTAAACTGTTGAAAGATGCCGTTTCGCTTGCACAAAAAGTAGCGGTGACGGATGTACCTGTTCTTTTGACTGGAGAAACAGGTACCGGCAAAGAGGTCTTTGCACAAGCTATCCATTATGGCAGTAAGCGTGCCAAGCAATCTTTTGTAGCAGTGAACTGCTCTTCGTTTAGCAAAGAATTGCTGGAGAGCGAGATGTTCGGTCATAAAGCCGGATCGTTTACCGGAGCATTGAAAGATAAAAAAGGCTTGTTTGAAGAAGCAAACAACGGTACAATATTTCTCGATGAGATCGGTGAGATGGCTTTTGAACTCCAAGCTAAACTACTGCGTATTCTTGAAACAAGTGAGTACATTAAGATAGGCGATACCAAAACCACAAGGGTTAATGTGCGCATCATAGCGGCCACAAACCGTAACTTACCCGAAGAAATTGCTGCAAATCGCTTTCGGGAAGATTTATTTTATAGGCTTTCCGTATTTCAGATCCATTTGCCGGCTCTACGTGAGCGTGTAGGTGATATTCGTCTATTGGCAGAAGCATTCATCGATAATTTTGCGCTACAGTTATCGCGTGAGATAAGCACGATTGATGCCGGATATCTTGAAGCTTTGGAAAAGCAATCCTGGAAAGGAAATATCCGCGAACTTCGGAATGTAATAGAACGCAGCCTCATTGTTTGCGAAGGGAAACGTTTAGGAGTGGAAGATCTCCCGATCGAACTTCAGGATACTCACTACGAAAGTTCGGAAGATGGATCACCTTGCAGTTTCGAGCTCTCGGCCATGGAACGCCGTCATATTACTCGTGTGTTGGAGTACACTAAAGGGAATAAGACAGAAGCAGCCCGGTTGCTAAAGATTGGTCTGACTACCTTATACCGCAAAATAGAAGAATACAAAATTTAGTTCTTATTTATCCGTTCATCGTTTTAAGCAATTCATCTCATCTTTCAGGAGCATCATGGCTTTTTGAGTGCCTTATATATAATAAGGTGTAGGCAGGTGTATATCTACTCATTTCATTGTAATTGAGATCAACACATTCTTTTTCTTTTCAAAATAGGTCACACCCTTTCAAAATGGAAGGGTATTTCAAAGTCTTTATTTCCCATCTCTATGTGCATAGCTCTGTTTATAAGCTTGTTGTGTGTTTCATTCATCTTTTGGCACATAATTGGATGGATATCTTATGTGAATATTTAAGTATTGTTACATTGTAATAAGAGATATGGATATGGAAAACGTGATGCTATTTATTTTTTGCCTGTTGAGCGGCTTGTCTGCTTTTTGGCTGTTTCGAGTGTGTGTATATTGGTTTGAAAAACTTTAAGAAAGGGAGGTGAAGTGATGTATACCGCATTATTTGTATTAGGCATTGCCATCTTCGGGTACTTGATGTATGTACTTATTAAACCCGAAAAGTTTTAATTTTATAAAAGCATAAAACATGAATACAGAAATTTTAGGAGTGGCTTTACAAATTATCCTCGTTGTGATAATGGCTTATCCTTTAGGTAAATATATTGCAACAGTCTACAGAGGCGATAGGTGTTGGTCCGATTTTATGAAGCCTGTTGAACGATTCATTTATAGGCTTTGCGGCATAGACCCCAAAGAAGAGATGAACTGGAAACAGTTCTTAAAATCACTGCTAACATTGAATGCATTTTGGCTTGTATGGGGAATGCTTTTGCTGGTATTGCAAGGCTGGCTTCCTTTAAACCCTGATGGAAACAGGGCACAAACGGCTGTGCAAGCATTCAATACCGCTGTCAGTTTCATGGTAAACTGTAATCTGCAACATTATAGTGGTGAAAGCGGATTAACTTATTTTACGCAGTTATTTGTCATTATGTTGTTTCAGTTTGTCGCTGCTGCCACGGGTATGGCTGCAATGGCGGGTGTGATGAAGTCCATCGCAACCAAGACAACGAAGACAATTGGTAATTTCTGGAACTTTCTTGTGTTGAGTTGTACGAGAGTTCTACTTCCGCTTTCTTTAATTGTTGGTTTTATCTTGATTTTGCAAGGCACGCCGATGACATTTGAAGGTAAGATGAAGATTACGACGCTCGAAGGGCATGAACAGCTTGTTTCACAAGGCCCTGCAGCAGCAATCATACCTATCAAGCAATTGGGTACTAATGGAGGAGGTTTCTTTGGAGCTAACTCGGCACATCCACTGGAAAATCCCAGTTATCTGACGAATATTGTAGAATGTTGCGCTATTCTGCTTGTCCCTATGGCAATGATCTTTGCATTGGGCTTTTATACCAAAAGAAAGAAACTGGCTTATAGCATTTTCACAGTAATGTTCTTTGCTTTCATAGTCGGGGTTGGAATAAGTGTACACCAGGAAATGAGAGGAAACCCGCGAATAACCGCTATGGGAATATCACAGACCGGTGGGGCTATGGAAGGGAAAGAAGTCCGTTTTGGAGCCGGAGCCACTGCTTTATGGGGTGTTGCTACAACGTGCACCTCAAACGGTTCGGTGAATGGCATGCATGATTCGATGATGCCTCTTTCGGGATTAGTACAGATGCTCAACATGCAGACCAATACTTGGTTTAGCGGAGTGGGTGTGGGATGGATGAATTATTATACATTCATCATTATTGCCGTTTTCATTAGTGGCTTGATGGTGGGGCGTACACCGGAATTCCTCGGTAAGAAAATAGAAGCTCGTGAGATGAAGATTGCCACTTTTGTGGCTTTACTGCATCCTTTTATTATATTGGTTGGAACGGCATTGTCTTGCTATCTGATTGCCCATCATCCCGGTTATGTATCTTCCGAAGGAGGTTGGCTGGCTAATCCCGGTTTTCATGGTTTGAGCGAGCAATTTTATGAGTTTACTTCTTCTGCGGCGAATAACGGTTCCGGCTTTGAAGGACTGAATGACAATACTCATTTCTGGAATTATGCCACTGCCTGGGTACTTATGCTAGGACGTTTTATTCCTATTGTGGGACAAGTCGCCATTGCCGGTTTACTGGCAGAGAAGAAATTTATACCCGAAGGGACAGGAACATTGAAGACGGATACGATGACTTTTGGGATAATGACTTTTGCTGTTATTATGATTATTGCTGCACTTTCATTCTTCCCTGTACATGCATTGAGCACTGTAGCGGAACATTTTGGATTATAAGAATTATTAAGAGTATTGGATATGGGACAAAATAGAACGACTTCCTTGTTCCCCAGAGAACAAGTTATGAATAGTCTTAAACAATCATTCGTAAAGTTGAATCCGCGGATGATGGTTAAGAACCCTATTATATTTACGGTTGAGGTAGTGACTTTGATTATGTTTGTAGTCACATTTTTATCTTTGAGTACTTCAGAATACGGGGCATTCGGATATAATTTATTTGTATTTATCATTTTGTTTGTGACTCTGTTATTTGCCAACTTTGCAGAAGCCATTGCTGAAGCTCGTGGTAAGGCACAAGCTGATAGCCTGCGAAAAACGCGTGAAGAGACTCCAGCACGGCTTTTAGAGAATGGAGTAATTCGAAATATAAGTAGTGCATCCCTCAAAAAAGGAGATGTATTTGTCTGCGAGGCGGGTGATACCATCCCGGCAGATGGTGAGATAATAGAAGGACTTGCTTCTATTGACGAAAGTGCGATTACCGGTGAGTCGGCGCCCGTCATTCGTGAAGCGGGCGGCGATAAGAGCTCTGTGACAGGTGGTACGAAAGTTCTTTCCGATAAGATAGAAGTGGAAGTTACCCAGCAACCGGGAGAAAGTTTTTTAGATAAAATGATTGCTCTCGTTGAAGGAGCCAGCCGTCAGAAAACACCAAATGAAATAGCACTGACCATTTTGTTAGCGGGTTTTACTCTGGTATTTATCATTGTATGTGTGACTTTGATACCTTTTGCCGACTACACTAATGTCGATCATCCGGGGACTTATATTTCTATTGCAGCTATTCTGTCTCTTTTTGTCTGTCTGATTCCCACGACTATTGGAGGATTGCTCTCTGCAATTGGTATTGCGGGAATGGATCGTGCACTTCGTGCCAATGTGATCACAAAATCGGGTAAGGCAGTTGAGACCGCAGGAGATATCGATACTTTACTACTCGATAAGACCGGTACGATAACAATCGGAAATCGCAAGGCAACAAAGTTCCATGTAGCTCCGGGAGTTGATGAACGGACACTTATAGAATATTGCCTGTTGGCTTCTTTGTCCGATGAAACTCCTGAAGGGAAATCTATTATTGAATTGGGGCGTGAACTGGGCTTTAGAATGCGAAATCTGAATACAACAGGTGTGCGCATGATTCGCTTCTCGGCAGAAACAAAATGTTCGGGTGTTGATTTGGCAGATGGTGTTCAAATTCGTAAAGGTGCTTTCGACACTATTCGCAAAATGGTGGAGACTGCGGGAAATGCTTTCCCTATAGAGATAGAAGATCATATTCATACCATATCGGGTAACGGAGGAACGCCATTGGTGGTTTGTGTAAATAGCAAAGTAGTTGGAGTTATCGAATTGCAGGACATTATCAAGCCGGGCATTCGGGAACGCTTCGAACGTCTACGTAAGATGGGAGTGAAAACAGTTATGGTCACCGGTGACAATCCTCTGACTGCTAAATATATTGCAGAGAAGGCTGGAGTGGATGATTTTATAGCCGAAGCCAAACCGGAAGATAAGATGGAATACATAAAGCGAGAGCAACAATCAGGCAAATTGGTTGCCATGATGGGAGACGGAACAAATGATGCTCCCGCCTTGGCTCAGGCTAATGTAGGCGTAGCTATGAATAGTGGGACACAGGCGGCAAAGGAGGCGGGGAATATGGTTGACTTGGATAATGACCCTACAAAACTGATTGAAATTGTGGAGATTGGTAAGCAGCTATTGATGACACGGGGTACATTGACCACATTTTCCATTGCCAATGATGTGGCCAAATATTTTGCTATTGTTCCGGCTCTCTTTATGGTGACAATTCCGGAATTGGGAGCTTTGAATATAATGAAACTGCATAGCCCCGAGAGTGCAATTCTCTCTGCCATCATATTCAATGCAATTATTATCCCGGCTTTGATACCGTTGGCATTGCGCGGAGTACAATATAAGCCTATAGGAGCTTCGGCATTATTACGCCGTAACTTATTTATTTATGGCTTGGGAGGCGTGATTGTACCGTTTCTCGGAATTAAACTTATCGATTTACTTGTAGGGCTTTTCTTTTAATATGGAATTATATTTTAGTTTGAAATAGTTGGCTGTAATCAATAAAAAACAGATTGTAAAGATGAAAACAATATTGAAATCCATAAAAATAACGCTTGTCTTTTGCGTGTTTCTTTCTATTTTCTATGTATTTGTTTTATGGGCTTTTGCTAAGTTTGCGGGTCCTAACAAAGGAAATGTAGAAGTCTTGTCTGCAAAAGGTAAAGTTGTCGGGGCTGCGAATATAGGGCAGTCATTTACTAAAGATATCTACTTCTGGAGCAGGCCATCTTCGGCTGGTGAAGGTTATGATGCGTCCGGTTCGGCGGGTAGTAATAAAGGTCCCTCTAACTCTGTATATCTTGCAGTTGTCAATGCACGCATTGATACTTTTTTGGTGCATCATCCTTATCTGAAACGTAAGGATGTTCCGGCTGAGATGGTTACGGCAAGTGGTTCCGGTCTTGATCCTGATATAACTCCGGACTGTGCTTATATCCAGGTAAAACGTATAGCCTGGGCAAGGGGAATGACAGAAAAAGATGTCAAGGAGATAGTCGACAAGACGGTTCAGAAGCCTTTATTTGGCTTATTTGGAAAAGAAAGTGTAAACGTGCTGAAGCTAAATATCGCATTGGATGAGGCTAGAAGGTAAGGCTATAAAATAACCGCCTGAATAAACAGAGCCTACGGTCTTATAAAAAGGACAATGATAACTTAAAAACAAATGATTTCTGATCGTAGTTTTGTATTTTTGTTATAGATATAATGTCCGGTCGTATAATGTAAACATTATGAATGGAGAGAATAACGTGCAACATTTCCTTGACTTGATCAAAAAATCTCGTCGCGGTAAGTTTAAAATATATATCGGTATGATTGCCGGAGTAGGTAAATCATATCGTATGCTTCAAGAGGCTCATGACTTATTGGATAATGGGATTGGGGTCCAGATTGGTTATATCGAAACACATGGACGTGCTGCCACTGAAGCTTTGATGGATGGTTTGCCTGTTATTCCGCGCAGGAAGATATTTTATAAAGGGAAAGAACTTGAGGAAATGGATTTGGATGCTATCATCCGCATACGTCCGGAGATCGTAATTGTTGATGAGCTTGCTCATACCAATGTGGAAGGAAGTCGGAATGAGAAACGTTGGCAGGATGTCTTGGAACTTTTGGATGAAGGCATTAATGTCATTTCCGCTGTTAATATTCAACATATTGAAAGTCTGAACGAAGATATTCAAGGAATATCAGGTATAGAGGTTAAGGAACGTATCCCCGATAGTGTACTTCAGGAAGCCGATGAAGTGGTTAATATCGATTTGACTGCGGAAGAGCTGATTACCAGATTAAAAGCCGGCAAGATTTATAAACCCGAAAAGGTAAATGTTGCATTGAAGAATTTCTTCAAGACTGAAAACATTCTACAATTACGTGAATTAGCTTTGAAGGAAGTTGCTCTTAGAGTAGAAAAGAAGGTGGAGAATGAAGTGGTGACGAGTGCAGGGTTTAGGCATGAAAAGTTTATGGCTTGTATCAGCAGTCATGAAAAAACGCCGCGACGGATTATAAGGAAAGCTGCGAGATTGGCTACCCGCTATAATACTTCGTTCATTGCATTTTATGTTCAGACCCCCCGTGAAAGTCTTGATCGTATTGGATTGGCCCGACAACGGCATTTACTCAATCATTTTAAGCTGGTCACTGAATTGGGAGGTGAGGTTATGCAAGTGCAATCTAGAGATATTTTGGGCAGCATTGTGTCAGCCTGCAAAGAAAGGCAGATAACTACAGTCTGTATGGGTTGTTTCTCTTTCAAATTGCCTAGTGCATTATTATTGATCTTGAAATATCGAAAATTTATGAACGATCTGTCCCAAGCGAATGTGGATTTGATTATACTCGCTTGAGTCTTAGTTAGGAATGAATATGAATATAAGAACGAAATTACTTCTAGGTATCGGCCTGTTAGCTGCAATGATTATTTTATTAGTGGCTTTGTCAGTTGTAAACTTACAGATATTGACTGCTACAGACCCTGACAGTCCTGCTGCCATGCCGGGACTTGACCGGGCTTTGCTTTGGATATCCGTGACAGGGATTATTAGTGTTTTTATCAGTGTATTCTTGCTGATATGGCTTCCACATACTATAGAAAAGCCAATAAAGGAATTGACGAATGGTATTATGGAAATCGCAAACCATAATTATGACAAGCGATTGAATATGCAGGATAAAGCCGAATTTCGTGAAGTTGCCGATAACTTTAACCGTATGGCCGAGCGACTGAAAAAGTATCGTGAAAATACATTGACGGATATTCTGTCGGGCAAAAAGTTCATTGAAGCAATCGTTAACAGTATCCATGAACCTATTATTGGTTTGAATCGGGACAGGGAGATTCTTTTCATTAACAAGGAAGCACTAAATGTGCTGAATTTGAAAAAGGAAGAGGCACTGCATCAGTCAGCTGAAGAACTGTCCTTAAAAAATGATTTGTTGAGGCGTTTAATTCGGGAATTGATTTCATCTGATGCAAAGAAAGAACCCTTAAAAATCTATGCCGATAATAAGGAGAGTTATTTCCAAGCCTCCTATATTCCGATAGTAGGTACAGATATTGCTCCCGATGAGCCTCGCGCTTTAGGTGATCTTATCTTGTTGCAGAATATAACGGAGTTCAAAGAGTTGGATAGTGCGAAGACAACATTCATATCTACTATATCACATGAGCTGAAAACGCCGATTGCTGCGATATTAATGAGCTTACAATTGCTTGAAGATAAGCGAATAGGCATGCTAAATGAGGAACAGGAACAGCTTTCCAGCAGTATAAAGGAAAGTGCCGATCGTCTTCTTGGCATTGCAAGTGAGTTGCTCAACATGACTCAAGTGGAAGCAGGAAAACTAAACTTGATTCCTAAAATTACGAAACCCATTGAACTTATTGAGTATGCAATAAAAGCCAACCAAGTACAGGCCGATAAATTTGGTATACAAATTGAAGTGGAATACCCCGAAGAGAAGATTCCAAAACTGTTTGTTGATAGTGAGAAAATTGCTTGGGTGTTGACTAACCTTTTGAGTAATGCAATTCGTTATTCCAAAGAGAATGCTAGGGTTATCATTGGTGCCCAACAAGACGCGGATGGTATAGAACTCTATGTTCAGGATTTTGGAAGGGGAATTGATCCAAGGTATCATCAAAGTATTTTTGATCGTTATTTTCGTGTACCCGGGACAAAAGTTCAGGGTAGTGGTTTAGGCTTGTCAATTTCAAAAGACTTTGTTGAGGCTCATGGGGGAACCCTTTCCGTTGAGAGTGAATTGGGTAGGGGAAGCCGTTTTATAATCCGTCTTAAAGCTTAAGGGCGGATATAAAAAAAGACCGCCAAGAGTGGAAGCCTCCCAACAGTCGATATTTTTTTGTAGCGGGACCCGGGATTGAACCGGGGACCTCATGATTATGAATCATGCGCTCTAACCAGCTGAGCTATCCCGCCATCATTTCTTATTTGCGGGTGCAAAGATAATTCATTTCTTTAAAGTACCAAAATATTAGTGGCTTTTTTCTTGGCGATGTTTCTCCGAATATCCCGTTGATAATAATAAGTAGACCTCTCAATGCCGTCTTTACAAGCCTTTTAGAGATTATATCTGCCGCATAAAAGAAATTCCACTAAATATGTCTTGTTATTAGAAAAAAGTCTTTATCTTGCCGACGCAATAGAACAAGCATAATCAATTATGGAACGACAAAAAATCCATCGGGAATATCTTCTTAATGCCACTTCCAAAAGTATTATATGGTCGGCAATAAGCACTCCTACAGGTCTGGAGGGCTGGTTTGCAGACAAAGTGGAGTCGGATGATAAAATAGTTTCTTTTTATTGGGGGAAGACAGAACGACGCGATGCCGAGATTATTGCAGTACGGATGTTTTCTTTTATACGCTTTCGTTGGCTGGATGACAAAAACGAAAGAGAGTATTTTGAACTTAAAATGACAAATAATGAATTGACAAATGATTTTGTCTTAGAGGTTACTGATTTTACCGAAAAAGATGAGGCTAATGATATGTGCGAATTGTGGGATTCTCAGGTGGATACTCTACGAAGAACTTGTGGTTTTTAGTTAACTTTCGATTAAAAATTTCTTGTGCATCTTTTTTTGTGCTAATTTTGTGTCCTCATAGTATGGTACAATAAAATGCTGCGCATAAAAAAGTTAGATATATTTATCCTGAAAAGTTTCTGCTTACTGTTTTCAGGTACATTTTTTATTTGTCTATTCATCTTCATGATGCAATTTCTATGGAGATATGTAGACGAATTGGTTGGCAAAGGATTGGAATTGCACGTTCTTGCCCAGTTTTTCTTCTATTCAGCTTTGACTTTGGTACCGGCGTCTTTGCCTTTAGCTGTACTGCTTGCTGCATTAATTACTTTTGGAAATTTTGGAGAGCGTTTTGAATTACTTGCAATGAAAGCTGCGGGTATTTCCTTGCTTAAAGTGATGAGACCTTTGATTGTCTTTACTTTGATTATTTGCGCAGTTTCTTTCTATTTCCAAAATGTAATAGGTCCTCAAGCTCAGACGAAACTGTGGACTTTATTAATTTCCATGAAGCAAAAATCTCCAGAGCTTGATATTCCGGAAGGGGTTTTTTATAGTGAAATAGAGGGCTATAATCTTTATGTAAAGCATAAGAACAGAGATACCGGCGTGTTGTATGATGTACTTATTTATAACTTTGATAAAGGTTTTGAAAATGCTCAAATTATAAAAGCAGACTCAGGTAAACTTGAAATGACTGCCGATAAAAGGCATTTGTATCTTCACTTATATAGTGGCGAGTTATTTGAAAATCTAGCTTCGCAAAATATGAGCCAGGCAAATGTACCCTATCGTCGTGAGGCATTTAGTGAGAAACATGCCATCATAGAATTTAATTCCGATTTTAGTATGGTGGACGCTGGGGTAATGAGTTCCCAGTCCAATGGAAAAAATATGAAGATGTTGCAGAGTGCTATTGATTCAATGAAAATATTAACCGATAGTATAGGACATGCCTATTATCAGCAAGCTATGAGCGGACCTTATCTAGTGACTTCCGGACTGACTAAAATGGATACAGTACGTATAGAGCACGCTCGTGCCAAAGTTTATAATTTGGATAGTCTTTTCAATTCTTCTACATTACTTCAAAAGCAAAAAGTCCTTGCTTCTGCTCTGAATCGTGCTGAAAGTACGGGAAGTGATTGGAATTTCAAAAGCTTTAATATCACGCAGACAGAGAGTAATCTTCGCCGGCATATGACTGCCTGGCATGAAAAGTTGACGCTGTCTTTAGCCTGTTTGATCTTCTTCTTTATTGGTGCCCCATTAGGGGGGATTATTCGCAAAGGAGGAATCGGAATGCCGGTTGTTGTTTCGGTGCTTATATTCATTATTTATTATATCATCAATAATACAGGGTATAAAATGGCTCGGGATGGTAAATGGATTGTCTGGATGGGTATGTGGACCAGTACTGCTGTGCTTGCTCCATTAGGTGCATTTCTTACCTATAAATCAAATAACGACTCTGTCGTCTTCAATGCGGATGCATACATTAACTGGTTTAAAAAGATAGCAGGCATACGTAGCGTTCGCCATCTCTTCCGTAAAGAAGTTATTATTATAGATCCCGATTATAGTCGTCTTTCGAGTGATTTGAATACTTTAAATATTGATTGTCGCTCTTATGCAGGCAAAAAGAAGCTTGTTCATGCACCAAATTACTTTAGAATGTGGATGGGAGCCAATATCCGTGATGAAGATATGGTGAAAATAAATGATAATATGGAGCGTCTCGTGGAAGAGATGTCGAACACAAAATATCCTTCATTATTAATTCTGCTGAACAATTATCCCGTAATTCCTGTTCACGCTCATGTACGCCCTTTCCGGAATTACTGGCTGAATTTACTTTGTGGAGTTATATTCCCTCTGGGATTGTTCTTCTATTTCCGTATTTGGGCTTTTCGCTTACGGTTAAGTAAGGATCTAGATCGTATAATTAAGACTAATGAAGACGTTATAAATTTGATAGAAACCAATTTGAAAAATAGTATAGAGAATGGAAAAAGTTAAATTAAATACAATAGAAGAAGCTATCGCCGACTTTAAATCAGGAGAATTTGTCGTTGTAGTGGATGATGAGGATCGTGAAAATGAGGGTGATCTTATTATTGCCGCAGAGAAAGTAACTCCGGAAAAGGTAAACTTCATGCTGAAACACGCCAGGGGAGTGCTTTGTGCTCCTGTGACGATATCACGTTGCAAGGAATTGGATTTACCTCATCAAGTTTTAGATAATACTTCTGTTCTGGGTACGCCTTTTACTGTAACTATTGATAAACTGGAAGGATGCTCTACCGGAGTATCGGCAGCAGACCGTGCTGCTACTATAAACGCATTGGCTGATCCGGCTTCTACACCAGAGACTTTTGGCCGTCCTGGGCACATCAATCCGCTGTATGCACAGGAAAAAGGTGTCCTTCGCCGTGCCGGCCATACCGAAGCTGCTATAGATATGGCTCGTTTGGCTGGTTTATATCCTGCGGCAGCTCTTATGGAAATAATGAGTGAAGATGGTACTATGGCCAGATTGCCCGAATTGCGCAAGATAGCTGATGATCATAATTTGAAGTTGATTTCTATTCGTGATCTTATAGCATACCGTTTAAGACAAGAATCTATTGTTGAAAAAGGTGTTGAAGTGAATATGCCGACTGAATATGGTTCTTTCCACATGATTCCTTTTAGACAAAAGTCTAATGGTTTGGAGCATGTTGCTCTAATAAAAGGAGACTGGGCATCTGATGAACCCATACTGGTTCGTGTTCATTCTTCTTGTGTGACAGGTGATATCTTTGGCTCGAAACGTTGTGACTGTGGAGAACAGCTGCATAAGGCGATGGAAATGATAGAGAAAGCAGGTAAAGGGGTCATTGTGTATTTGAATCAGGAAGGTCGTGGTATCGGACTCATGGAAAAAATTAAAGCTTATAAATTACAGGAAGATGGTATGGATACTGTTGATGCCAATATTGTTTTAGGACATTTAGCTGATGAACGTGATTACGGTGTCGGGGCACAGATATTGCGTGAATTGGGAGTTCACAAAATGAATTTAATGACTAATAATCCAGTTAAACGTGTCGGACTTGAGGCTTATGGGTTAGAGATCAATGGTATTGTATCTATTGAAACCACTCCGAATCAATATAATGAGCGATATTTGCATACTAAAAAAGAACGCATGGGACATACACTTCATTTTAATAAGTAAGCTGTCTTTTTGTTTCCTAGAATCGAACTTTTTTGCTTAATTTGCAACCGGTTTTATGCTAAAATATTAAAATAGATAGAAAAATGAATCAATTATCTGACCGTTTGAACAGTTTGTCGCCATCTGCAACGTTGGCAATGTCTCAAAAGAGTGCCGAACTTAAAGCTCAAGGCATTGATGTGATTAATCTTAGTGTGGGCGAACCCGATTTTAATACTCCCGATCACATAAAAGAGGCAGCTAAAAAAGCTATTGATGAGAATTACTCCCGTTATTCTCCCGTTCCAGGATACCCTGGTCTGAGAAATGCAATAGTGGAGAAACTTAGAAAGGAAAACGGTCTGGAATATACAGCAGCTCAGATTTCTTGTGCTAACGGTGCAAAACAATCTGTATGTAATGTGATTCTTGCTCTGGTAAATCCGGGTGATGAAGTTGTTGTTCCTGCTCCTTATTGGGTGAGCTATCCTGAAATGGTTAAACTGGCAGAAGGTACTCCGGTTATCGTCTCTGCAAGTATAGAGCAAGACTTTAAAATTACACCTGCACAATTGGACGAGGCTATTACGGCGAAGACAAAAGCATTGATTCTGTGTTCTCCTTCTAACCCGACAGGTTCTGTATACACCAAAGATGAATTGAAAGGATTGGCAGAGGTTCTCGCTAAGCATCCACAGGTTGTTGTGATTGCTGATGAGATATATGAACATATAAATTATATTGGAAAGCATCAAAGCATTGCTCAATTTTCTGAAATGAAAGAACGTACCGTTATTGTTAATGGTGTTTCAAAGGCTTATGCTATGACTGGCTGGAGAATTGGTTTTATTGCTGCACCTGAATGGATTGTAAAGGCTTGCAATAAGCTTCAAGGTCAATATACTTCAGGCCCTTGTTCCGTGTCTCAAAAAGCTGCTGAAGCTGCATATACCGGAACACAACAGCCGGTTGATGATATGCGTAAAGCATTTGAACGTCGTCGTGACTTGATTGTAAAGTTGGCGAAAGAAGTTCCCGGTTTTGAAGTGAATGTTCCGCAGGGAGCTTTCTATCTGTTTCCTAAGTGCAGCTCATTCTTTGGAAAATCGGTTAGCGATCTGAAGATAGAGAATTCAGACGATTTAGCTCTTTATTTATTGGATGAAGCTCATGTAGCATGTGTTGGTGGCACTTCCTTTGGTGCTCCTGAGTGTATTCGCATGAGTTATGCTACCAGTGACGAAAATATTGTGGAGGCGATTCACCGTATCAAAGAAGCATTAGCTAAGCTGAAATAATTGTTTCTAAAGATTATATAAAAAAATCACCTTTCTATTCTGTAGGAAGGCGATTTTTTTTTGTATGATAGTGATTTTAATATTATGAAAAAGAATAAGGCTGTTTCCGATAGAGGAAACAGCCTTATTCTTTTTCTTGTGATGTTATTATTCAGCGGGATGAATAGCCTCAGACGGGCAAACATCTGCGCATGTACCACATTCAGTGCAAGCATCCGGATCGATAGAATAGATATCGCCTTCAGAGATTGCTCCTACTGGACATTCGTCAATACATGTGCCACAAGCAACACAGTTGTCATTAATTACGTAAGCCATTTTCTTGATCTTTTAAAATTAGTACTAATTACATCGGCAAAAATAATAGTTTTCTTTTTTATTTATCACCAATGGAGAGTTAAAACGTCTAATTTGTATCTCTTCTAAATAAGTTAATAGAATTCCAACCCGAATTCGTCTTTCAGTAATAGCAAAGTATTATTCTTTTCAGCCATCATTTGGAACTTCTCAGCTCGGTTTACCGGGCGTGAAGTTTCTTCGGCGGCACTTACTCTTACGGTGAGAGTTGCTTTCCGGTTTTTCAGCCGCTGCCTTAGGTATCCTTGTAGTTCGGGAAACAACTCAATAAAATCCTTGGCGGATACGTCATTATCTACTACGATTTCTATAGTAGTACTATCAACAAGCTTCGGACGGATTATTTTCATTCTTCGGGCAAGAGCTATCTGTTCTTGGGGTAACTCTTGAGCATAGGTCAGCCAGTAATGGTTCACATCTTTCTCGTTAAAAATAAAGTCCTCGACTGCTTCTGCCGTTGAAATGGCTTTTGTTACGACTTCTTCTTTTTCGGTTTTGGTATGTTTGATAGACACACCTAATTTCTTTATGACAGGAATCTTTTTTTCTTCTTGCTGAGTGTGCAGAGCACTTGTTATATTCCTTCCATTTGCAGGTGAGGCAACATCCCTTTCGGGTTGTACCAATGTTCTTGTGGTTGTATGGTCTTTTGCTTTTTCTTCGTTAGGCAAAGAGGCTGCTGTCGTAGGCTGAACAATTGGAGATGCGGTATATGCTACCTGATTCTGATTATTGTCTGCAGCTTGTGTTGTTATGGGTTTTATTCTTTGTTTAGGGCTACGCCCACTTCCCTCTGTATCTTCATCATCTGTTAGCTGTGCCAATTGAATTAAGGTAAGTTCGACCAATAATCTTTTATTTTTACTAACTCTATAGTTTAATTCGCAATCGTTACAAAGCTTTATAGCTCGATATAAAAAGTTTGCAGGGCATTTGCTGGCTTGCTCTTTATATCTTTCGCGAATGCTCGCGCCAACTTCCAGTAAGGGTAATGTTGATGAGTCTTTACTGACTAATAAATCACGAAAATGTGATGATAGTCCGGTAATGAAAGGACCGCCATCAAACCCCTTATTAAGAATATCGTTTAGTAACAACAAAGGCTCGCTGACTTTGCGAGCGAGGATATAGTCAGTCAGACGAAAGTAGTATTCATAGTCCAGTACATTGAGGTTTTCAATGACGCTGTTATACGTTATATTTCCTCCAGTGAAACTAACTACCTGATCAAATATAGATAGTGCATCACGCATTCCTCCGTCTGATTTTAGGGCAATAACATTTAAAGCTTCTGCTTCTGCCGAAATTCCTTCCTTGGTTGCCACATAGGACAAATGCTTAACGGTATCTTCTACACTGATTCTACTGAAATCATAGATTTGACAGCGCGATAGAATAGTTGGTATTATTTTATGTTTTTCCGTGGTAGCCAGAATAAAGATGGCATGACGTGGAGGTTCTTCCAGGGTTTTTAGGAATGCATTGAATGCGGAGGTTGATAACATGTGGACCTCATCAATGATATATACCTTATATTTACCAATCTGGGGAGGAATACGAACTTGCTCAACCAATTGCCTGATATCATCTACGGAATTGTTGGATGCCGCATCCAATTCGTGAATATTGTATGAGCGTTGTTCGTTGAATGCAGTACACGATTCGCACTGGTCACATGCTTCGCCTTCTGGAGTAGGACTCATACAATTTATAGTCTTTGCAAATATACGGGCACAAGTCGTTTTCCCCACTCCTCGCGGACCGCAGAAAAGGTAGGCATGTGCTAACTTGCCGGATGCAATAGCGTTTTTTAATGTGGTAGTGAGTGCGTGTTGCCCTACTACCGATTCGAAGCTTGCAGGACGATATTTCCGTGCTGAAACAATATAATTTTCCATGAGCCGGAGCGATTCTTCTTTATAACTATTTGTGCAAATGTACATAAAAAAAGGATATTTTTCAGTTATTCGTTTTATCTTTGTGGTCAATGAATTCTTAACTTCTTATTTCACTTATGGATAAGTTAGCAACACTTTGGGTGTTTGTCCGCAAACATAAATATCTGATAACTCTTCTGATATTTGTCGTGATAGTCGGTTTTCTTGATGAAAACAGTATTATGCGTCGTTTGGGCTATGCTAGAGATATAAATAATTTAAACAGTGAAATAGAAAAATACCGAAAAGACTATGAAACCAACACCAGACAGTTGAATGAATTGGCTGTAGATTCTGGTGCAATTGAGAAAATAGCTCGTGAAAGGTATTTAATGAAGAAACCTAACGAAGATATTTACGTACTTGATAACGATACGCTAGAATGAAACAATTTATCCCCGCTTTACTCTTTGTAGGAGCTATTTTGGTCTTGGCAGGCTCTGCTGTTTACATAACCCGTTGGATTTATTCTCCTTACATCTATACGATTGGTGCATGCATGGTAGCATTGGCACAAATAAGTAGCCCGTCTCCCGTTAAAACATTTGCAGTGAAGCGCCTATACAGACAGCAAATAATAGGTTCGCTGTTGTTGATTGTTGCGGGGGCATTTATGTTTACGACTCATGGTAATGAGTGGATTATCTGTCTGACAATTGCAGCCGTAATAGAACTTTATACTTCCATACGTATTCCACAGGAAGAGAAAAAACAGCAACTTTAAAAAATCCTATAAAGAAGAGATTGGGTAGGCCTATGTTGTTGTGGAGAATGAACTTTATGTACCTTTGCTGGTAGTTTTCATAAAGTATAACGAGATATTTCAACAATGAACACACAAAATGAACGACCTGCCGTTAAGATCACTTTTTCTATTCTGATAATTCTAAGTCTTTCTCATCTTTTGAATGATTTGTTGCAATCTGTTATATCTGCTGCGTATCCTCTTTTCAAAGATGACCTCTCGCTTAGTTTTGCTCAAATAGGCCTGATAACTTTAGTTTATCAGCTTTCAGCCTCAGTGTTCCAACCTCTTACTGGGTTGGTTTTCGATAAGCACCCCGTTTCTTGGTCGCTTCCTCTTGGAATGACTTTTACTATGATTGGCCTACTAAACTTAGCGTATGCTTCCAGCATTAATTGGATCTTACTTTCGGTGTCTTTAGTAGGAGTTGGATCATCTATATTACATCCTGAAGCATCCCGGATTACTTTTTTAGCTTCTGGTGGTAAAAGAGGGCTGGCTCAGTCTTTGTTCCAGGTTGGAGGAAATTTGGGGGGATCCTTGGGCCCCTTAATGGTTGCTTTATTAGTCGCTCCTTATGGTCGTCATCATATTGTAGTCTTTGCAGTTCTAGCGTTGATCGCTATAGGCGTCATGTTTCCTATCTGTAAGTGGTACAAAGCCTATCTTGTGAAGTTAAAGAGTCAGAAAATATATGTAAAAAAAGACGTTCAGCTACCACTTTCTAAGAGTAGAACAGTCTTTTCTATAAGCATATTACTTATTCTTATATTTTCAAAGTATATTTATATGGCTAGCCTTACTAGTTATTATACTTTTTATTTAATTCATAAGTTTGGAGTGAGTGTTCAGCAATCTCAACTATATTTATTCATTTTTCTGGTAGCTACAGCTATTGGCACTTTAATCGGAGGGCCAGTGGGTGATCGAGTTGGTCGTAAGTATGTAATATGGGCTTCTATTGTGGGCGCGGCTCCCTTTAGTTTACTTATGCCTCATGCTCCACTTATCTGGACTGTTATACTTAGTTTCTGTGTGGGGCTGATGCTTTCATCTGCTTTTCCTGCAATTCTTCTATATGCTCAGGAGCTTCTTCCCACGAAGCTAGGCCTTGTGTCCGGATTATTTTTCGGTTTTGCCTTTGGAGTTGCTGGCATAGCCTCTGCCGTATTAGGTAATATGGCCGATCACTTTGGTATTGAAGCGGTGTATAATGTTTGTGGTTACATGCCTCTGTTGGGGCTGGTAACCTATTTTTTGCCTGATTTGAAAAAAGTACAACGAAAGGCTGAGATTAACTAAAAGCGCTTTCTATTTAAATCCTCAATTGTATTATCTAAAAAGAGTGTCTATAATAGAGTCATATAAAGAGATGGTTGCTTAACAGGTAATCATCCCTTGATATATATCCTTAAGTACTTTTTTGCTCTGCGATTTTAATTGCATTTTATCCTGCTTTTTTAAGCTAGTTTTTTTATTTATGTCTTTTCCCTTTAGTTTGGTTCTTCTTTTTTTTATTTTCCCGATGTTTTTTTTTGTTTTCCGCTATTGTTTGATCCATGCCATGTCCATACCATGTCTATACCTTGTCCGTGCCTTCTCCGTAGTTTCTCCGTGTTTTTGCTTTATAATGGGGTATTATACGGTTGATCTACGGAGCAAACACGGTTTTGGTATGGTTTTGTTTTATAGGGATTGTTTTTGAGTATATATATAATAATGTGTTGTTTTTTTAGGTTGTTATTGAGTTCAAAAAAAAGTTTGTTTAGGATTGTTTTCATCTTCAGTGTTTTAGGTTTAAAAAGTTTGTATTCATTAAAAAAATAGTAAGTATAGTTTGGATTGTATTGTAAAAGGGCGTACTTTTGCACCCGCTTTCCAAGAGACGGAAAGCTGATAGCTTGACATTCTGCTATAGTGTAAGACAGACTTGCTTGTTTGTGAGTCCCGGTTCTAAAGTGTTCCGGTTTCGTTTTAGCTTTTAAACTTTCGAAAAAAAACTTTCGAAAATATTTGGAAGTAAAACGATAAAGTTCTTACCTTTGCATCCGCTTTCTAAAAAAAGCGAAAGCGATCAAATAGCGATCTTTGATAGAATTACATAAACAATACAAGTAGTACAAGAGCGAAAGCAAAGCTTTTATAAGCGTTGTTTTCGGGTAAAAAGAACGAACCGTCATTTGAAAGAATGATACTCTTTAAATAATCGGATATCCTGAACAGAGCAAAGACGAGATTGTTTTTTTGTCTGTTTTCGGACAGTGATAAACAATCTTCAAGATACTTTTACAATGAAGAGTTTGATCCTGGCTCAGGATGAACGCTAGCTACAGGCTTAACACATGCAAGTCGAGGGGCAGCATATTTATAGCAATATAAATGATGGCGACCGGCGCACGGGTGAGTAACACGTATCCAACCTGCCGTTTACTCGGGGATAGCCTTTCGAAAGAAAGATTAATACCCGATGGCATATATTGATTTCATGGTCTTTATATTAAAGAATTTCGGTAAACGATGGGGATGCGTTCCATTAGGCAGTTGGCGGGGTAACGGCCCACCAAACCTACGATGGATAGGGGTTCTGAGAGGAAGGTCCCCCACATTGGAACTGAGACACGGTCCAAACTCCTACGGGAGGCAGCAGTGAGGAATATTGGTCAATGGGCGTAGGCCTGAACCAGCCAAGTAGCGTGAAGGATGACTGCCCTATGGGTTGTAAACTTCTTTTATAAGGGAATAAAGTGGAGTATGTATACTCTTTTGTATGTACCTTATGAATAAGGATCGGCTAACTCCGTGCCAGCAGCCGCGGTAATACGGAGGATCCGAGCGTTATCCGGATTTATTGGGTTTAAAGGGAGCGTAGGCGGATGTTTAAGTCAGTTGTGAAAGTTTAAGGCTCAACCTTGAAATTGCAGTTGATACTGGACGTCTTGAGTGCATTAAATGTGGGCGGAATTCGTGGTGTAGCGGTGAAATGCTTAGATATCACGAAGAACTCCAATTGCGAAGGCAGCTCACAGGACTGTAACTGACGCTGATGCTCGAAAGTGTGGGTATCAAACAGGATTAGATACCCTGGTAGTCCACACAGTAAACGATGAATACTCGCTGTTTGCGATATACAGTAAGCGGCCAAGCGAAAGCGTTAAGTATTCCACCTGGGGAGTACGCCGGCAACGGTGAAACTCAAAGGAATTGACGGGGGCCCGCACAAGCGGAGGAACATGTGGTTTAATTCGATGATACGCGAGGAACCTTACC